>JAEEGG010001128.1_pt1 | contig 74119 bp, 57 predicted proteins | sample 9134161 | NCBI WGS metagenome assembly JAEEGG01 (sample SAMN16246543, study PRJNA631951) | gut metagenome | biome: gut microbiome; feature: rumen; material: CR-attached | host: Bos | place: Iran: Karaj | collected 2018-10
GCTGCCAAAATAAAGGTTATTGGCAGGACTTTATAATAAAGCTTCTTATGTTTGAGTAAATCTTTAAAAAGCTTTACAAAATCAATTGAAGATTCTTGCGTCTCTTCGGTAGCAAGCGATCTGCGATTGAGCGCCTGTTCACGAGTCTCCAAGTTATTTTTGTTTTCTTCCATAGATTCATATATTTTTCAACACAGAGATACAGAGACACAGAGTTTTTATTTATCCTCTGTACCTCTGTGTCTCTGTGTTTAATTTTTATTTCAACATGTTTGCGATGGAGATGAACATGGTGGCGAGGGAGGCAGCGCTGGTGCCGATGCCGAGCCACTGGGTGACGTTGGCAGGTTCCTTCGGACCCTTCGTCGGGACGATGACCTCGCAGCCGGGCTCGATGTCAGCCTTCGAGGCCTTCGCAATCGTGCCGTTCATGTAGAGCACGTAGGTGTGGGACTTGCGGGCGCGCTTGCCATAGCCGCCAGCCTGCTCCACATAGTACTTGTAACCCTTGCGATCCTTAAACGCCACGGTGTTGGGCTTCAGGACATCACCGCTGATGCGGACGGTGTGGTTCATACGGGGGATGACCAATTGATCGCCGTCCTGCAGCTCCACATCTTCGTCGCAGCCGGGATGGGCCAGGGCCTCATCGAGATGGATACCTACTGAGTAGGTGTTCTGAAGGGCCAACTGGTCAAGGGCCAGCGAATCGCTGCTGCTCATCGAGGCACTCTGGCGGGCCATCTCAACAAGTTCATTCTTACGTGCGAGTTCGTCTGCCGACATGTTGCGGATGAGGCGGGCACCACGGACATAGGCGCCGGGGACAATGCCACCAGCAGCCCTGACCACATCGGACAGGCGCTGGTTCTTCTGTTCCATCACATAGACACCCCGGAAGGCTACCTCACCGCCGACCGTCACGCGAATAGGAGCCTGAAACACTGGACTGCGGCGCACCTGCACAATGTCGTAGGGCTCGAGCGTAAAACTGCGGTCGCCGTCGACCATGTAGCCGTCCTTCATCGAGAAGCTGAACGTCTTGGCAATCTCCATCGTCGAGGTGGTGGCCTTCGGGTCACGCAGGCGTCGCGCCACGTCGATCTTCACGGCCGAAGCGGCATCCGTCAGACCACCGGCCTGCAGGATCAGGTCCTCGATGGTCATGCCGTCGGCATATTCAAAGATACCGGGAAAGACAACCTCGCCGGTAATTTCCAAGGTACGGAGGTTCTGGTGCTCGGCCATGGTCGGGATGAAGAGGATGTCCTCGTTCTGCAGGGGGACGTCAGGCGACGTGCCGCTGAGGATGCCTGCCAGGTCGATGGACAGCACCTCCTGCGTGCGGTTGGGTTTCATGCGGCGCAGGACTGCCCGCGAGGTCATCGCCTCTTCCTTCAGGCCGTCGGCACTCTCGATCAAGGTGCGGACACTGTTGACACGGTCACCCAGCTGGTACATGCCATCGCGGAACACAGCACCCTTCACCTCAACCATGTTCTCATAGCGGTTGATCATCGTATCGACCGATACCTCGTCACCGTCGCACATCTTGAACTCAGACATGTCGAACTCGCTGACGTTGAAGACCGACTTCATGCGGCCGTTGTTGCGGAGGACCCGCAATGACTTGCGGTAGGCATCGTTGGCGAAGCCGCCACTGTATTTCAACAGGGTGGCGAGGCTCTCGTCCTTGCGAAGCTCGTAGGCCATGGGGCGCTTCACACGGCCGGAGATATCGACGATGCTCTCGTAGGGGCCTACCTGGATGACGTCGTTGTCCTGCAGGCGGACGTTGCCTGCCAGACGGCCGTTGAGGATGAACTCATAAACATCGACCACGGAGATCTGACGCCCCTGGCGGAATACCTTGATGCTGCGCAGTGTGCCGAGGTCGCTGATGCCGCCCGCCCTATAGAGAGCGTGGAACACCGTGGCGAAAGCACTGAGGGTATAGGTGCCGGGGGCGCGGACCTCGCCCATCACGTTGACCAGGATGGTGCGGGTCTGTCCCAGCGTGGTGCGGATCTCGGAACTCTGGTAGTAGGTGCCCACGCTGTGGCGGATGCGCGACTGGGCTGACTCCACCGTCAGGCCTGCCACATGGACGGGGCCATAGCCGGGGATGGTGACGTCGCCGTCGGGCGAGACCGTCAGCGAGAGGCTCTCCTGCGTGGCGCCATAGATATCGATGACCAGCTGGTCGCCAGGGCCCAGGACATAATTCTGCGGCGTGGCGATATTCATCTGGGGCTCGAACGTCAGGGAGGCGTTGTTGAAGATGTCGCGGCCGAAGACACGACGACCAGTGGGCGACAGGGCCTCAGGAATTACCTGAGGGGCTTCAGCACCCTCATGGGTGGTGATGGCGTTGTCGGAGACTTCGTTGTTGGTACGCATGCGGTCCTGGACGTTGCCAATGGCGTTGTCGACATTGGAGTCGAGGCCACGCTGGGTAATCTGCGAGGCGTACTGGCTGCGGATACGCTTGATCTGGTCGATCGTCGCTCCTCGCTGCAGGAGCTTGGCGGCAATGTCGGACTCGGACGTGCCTTTCTTCTTCTCAGCCACTGCGATGCTGATCAGCTCGGAATCGCTGATGGACTGGGCGATAGCTGGCAGAGAGAGGAATAAGGACAAAAGAACAAAATAAAATAGTTTCTTCATATCTATAACTTCTTAATCTTCTTGGGTTTCTTCGTCGGTGAGATAGCGGAGCTGGCGGCGGTGGAGGCCGGTGATGGCGGCTGCGATGGTATCCTTGATGGGGATGACTACACAGACATTGCCCTTGATGCGCTTGATGGTGCCCTTGACACCGGCAAACTGGCCCTCGGTGATCTGCACCTTCTGGCCGGGCTTGCAGGCAAAGGCGAGGTTGTCGAGATAGATCACGCGGTCGTTGGCTTCGGCCGTCACACGGATAAAGTCGCGCATCTGCTGCTCCGGCACATGAACGGCCTCGCGATGCTCCCAGCCGTCGGCCTCGATGACGGGACGCATGATATAGCGGAGGGGTTCGAAGAGGGCCTTGTTGGCCTTGATGCCACTGAGCCGGTCGTAGGCAATGCGGACGAAGATGAGGTTGTCGATGGCGGGCGTGAAGGTCATCGTGGTATCATCGACCTTCGTGTACTTCATGGCCACGTAGGTCTCGGCCACAGACGGTTCCTTGTCGAGAAGGTCCTTCATCTTCATCAGCCGCACAGGACTGGAATGACGGACTCGCATGGGGAACCACTGGACGGCCTTGCGCTCTAACATACCTGATCTGAGGGAAGAGTATTCCTTGGGGTCACCACATCAGTGAATGTGGAGGCCATGAATTTTTCCTGTATATTTATCGCCTTTATCGTACTGAATATCAGTGACATAACAAGACAACCGAATTCAAATCTCCTTGCGGGAGATTGCAAAAATTCGGATTCACCTTAATTTATAATAGGGAATCCGAATTTTCTTCTATCTTCTTTGCAGACTATTCGCAAGAATGATAGTTTATTTAGAAAAAAATAATTGCCTTAAAATGTGCTTGTTTCAAGTATTTTTAGTACCTTTGCACCGTAATTTCAATCTCCCGCAAGGAGATTTGAAATTTACAGGTCGTCCAGGATAAGTTTGTTCGCCTTGTCGATGCGGGACTCGTCGAGTTCGGCAAGGTAGATGCGGGTGGTCCGTTCGGACTGATGACCCAGGCCCTCACTGATGACCGACATCGCCACATTCTTGTCCCTCGCGATGCTCGCCCAAGAATGACGCGCCACATACATCGTCAGCTTCGGCCTGATACCCGCCAGCTTAGACAACTGCGCCAGACTGTAGTTGACCCGGTACTGCATCCGTCGGTACTGCTGCCGCCCCTGACCGGCCTCAGTGATGATCGGGAACAGGTAGTCCGAGGCTGGGTTTGCTGCAGAAGACGACTCCGGCGCAGCATAACGGGCCAGGATCTCCAGCATGCAGCGTTCGAGTCTGATGCGCAACAGCTGACCCGTCTTATGACGACGATAGACCAGATAACCGTCCTGCAGGTTGGAGCGACGGAGATAGCAGATATCGACGAAGGACATGCCCCGCGTATAGAAACTGAACATGAACAGGTCGCGGGCCAGTGCCAGAGAAGGACTGGCTGTGAGGTCGAGTGACTTCACCTTGCGGATGACCGCGAGCCTGACAGCACGCTTGGCCGTCTTTGCCTTACCGAGAAAGACCGTTCGGAAGGGATCCTGCGCTACATCCAACCCGCGATCGACCGCCTGATGGTAGACCGCACGAAGGTGTTTCATGTAGAAGGCGATGGTATTGGGACTGACACCACGGGACTTCAGCCAACACTCGTACTGACGGACCAGACTGGCATCGAAGCCATCGATCGGCACATCCTTTCCGCCTGTGAAACGGAAGAAACTGTTGTAAGTGGCCTGATAGGTCTCAGCCGTCCGCTCACTACCCGACAGTGCATGCTGCCGGATCGTGTCGTGGAGCATCGAGAACAAGGAAATATCATTCCTTTTTTTCATCTCTGTGTCTCTCTACCTCTTCATTCCGGGAAATCTCTCAATGATAATCTGCCGCGCCGGATACGCTCTGGTATGCGTTTAAATAATCCCTTGACATAATGAACCTCCAGCCAAATCGTCTCGCCAGGGGCAAAAGACATCATCTTCATTTGATGTTTTACTTTCCTCAGAAAGAAAGTGAGGTCGCTATCGGTTTTCAGCCGCTCGGCATAATGGCCGAAGTTTCCACCCGACATCACCTCACTCAGCATCCATTCGCCACGATAACTGTCCATGGGACAGATCACCTGTTTCCTGTCCATATGCAGTATCTCGACGAGCACCCACATCAGGGCACCGGCCGTATGGTGCAAACCAAAACGATGCAAAAGAGCCGTTACTTCGACTCGCTCTTCGGCCGTTGCATGGTTCAACAGCCAATAGTAGTCACAGATTTGGCGCAGTCCAACCCCATCAGACAGGAAATGTTTCTGGATATGAGACAGTTGCATCAGCAATGCGAACTTACCAGAGGGCACGTAGAAGCCCTCGTCTACCAACGTGGTATTCCGTATCTCCTGCTCCAGGTATTTTTGCAACCGGCGGTTTGTGATTGGATTGTTGTTGCCCGACGAAGGACGGAAATGAATTTCCACAGTGATGCCCTGCTCAGTGGGCTGCAGACGTACATGGTGATTGGAGAGGGTGTTCGTGGCCCCTACCAGTGCCATCACACTCTTTCTGCCGCCCTCTACCCAAAGATCGATATCGCCAGGCTGACGGGTCTGCGGATCGGGATATAGTCTGGCATTTGCCTGTCCCTTCAGGATGGCCGTTCGCCGTCCTTTCTGACTGAACTCTTTCGTCAACCGCGCAGCCTCCTGACACAACATCTGGTTCAATCCCCGTATAGTCTGGGACACGCCCATCCATCGCTTCAACAAATCCACAGGCGGCTTTTGTGCCGTCTCCAACTGATTGACGACTTGATACACCACACCCGTCAACGACTGTTGTCGCACCATCTTGTACAGCCTCACCCACTCTTTCTCGGAAGGTACAGCTGTGAATGGCTCACCCCTGAAGGCTGAGCGCAACAAGCCAAATAACAGTTGATTAATATCGTTCATTTCCCCGACTCAGGCTCACGTGGAACCAGGAATTTGCTGCCGGACTGCTTCAGAAGTTCACGGGCGAAGGGCTCGGGGAAGCCGGGACGCTTGACACGGGCGCCATTGCCATGCTTGGTGCGCTCGAAGACACCGTTCGCATCGGTGGGCTTCACCACGATGTCATTGTACTTCACGATGAGGAAGAAGGCGAGCTGTCGCCAGCGCGCAATCATCTCGTCGCCCTTCTGACAACTGTAGTCCGTCAGCAGCCTCACACGCTCCTCGGCGCTGGGCAGTGCCAGTGCCTTTGCCTCGATCTCGGGCTGGAGCTGAGTGTAGGAGGCATCCAGCGAGTCGCGCACCTGCTGCAACGTGGGGAACATCATCGAATAGCGCGGATAGACCATATTGGAGACCCAGTTGCAGACCCAGAAGGCATTGTCCATCGAGAAGGTCACATCGTCGGCACCCTCCCCGGAGAAGCACTTCGGACGACGGGTCATGCAGGAGTACATCGGCGTATAGGCCACCATGTTGCCGTCGTCGTTGCCGAACCAGAAGCAGGCTCCCACCTCACGGGGCAGGGAGGCACGCATCTGGGAAATGAACGACCAGGCGGTCTGCTGGGTGGAGATGGGACGCTCGTTGAAGTACTCTACCCCGTCTACCTTATATGAAAGAGGTGAAGGCCGGTAAGGCATCTGCCAGATACCGCCGCCGATGTCGGAGTCGAGTGCGAAGGGCGTGCCCTCATAGTGGTCGCGCATGGCGTCGCGCAGATCCTGCAGCGAGAGCAGTTTGTTGGGGATGATCCAGAGGGGCATCTCCTTGGCGTCCTTCTCGATACCGGCGGCATAGGGCACATAGGCGGAGAAGTCGTCGCTGAAGCGGTTGAAGAAGCTCCACACACGGGCCTCACAGTAACGGCGGCCTGAGAAGTCGGGGGCTGCATAGGCGGCATTATAGCTGAAATCAGCGTCCTTTCCGTCGAACCAGCCCATCGTGCGGGCATAGCTCACGACATTGTCGGAGAAGACGACCAGGCTCTGGGCCTTCAGCTTCTGGGCACTGCGCTCTGCCTTTGCAAAAGCCTTGGGGTTGAGCAGATCCTTCATCTTCACCTGTACATAGCGGCCGTCGAGGAACTTCGTGATACGGCTCTGGTTGGCATGGGCGGCGATAGCATCGTCGGGGATGCGGACAGCCACCCAGACAGTACGGCCTGCCTCCTTCGTACGGTCAGGGCCACAGCCCATCATCTCGAGCATCCAGGCCTCGTCTTTATCGGCCACAGAGAAAGTCTCACCCTCGGAGCAATAGCCGTACTGCTCGACGAGCGAGGTCATCACCTGCAGGGCCTCACGGGCCGTCTTTGAGCGCTGGAGGGCGATGTAGATGAGTGAACCGTAGTCGATGATACCCGTGGAGTCGGCCATCTCTTCACGACCGCCGAAGGTGGTCTCACCGATGGTCACCTGCCACTCGTTGGAGTTGCCGATGACGTTCCAGGTCTCAGGAGCCTCGGCAATCTCACCGAGGTACTTGTTGGTGTCCCACTCATAGACGGGTCTCATGTCGCCCGGGGCATGCTTGGCTGCCGGATAGTGATAGAGCGGCATGAAGGCGCCGTAGGAGTCGGCATTATAGGTGACGAACACAGCCCCGTCGGCCGAAGCCTTCTTGCCCACGATGAAGTTGGTGCAAGCCATTGACCATTGTACATTTAACATTGAACATTGAATGGCAACGGCTATCAATATTAAAAATCGTTTCATCATTTTACTTCTTATTATTTTAAACACAGAGACACAGAGGTACAGAGTTTTATTTTTTATTATCAATAATAACCTCTGTGTCTCTGTATCTCTGTGTTGATGATTACTTAACAAGCTTTGAACGACATGTCGAGGCCTTTGACGGAGTGCGTGAGGGCTCCGACGGAGATGAAGTCGACACCCTGCTCGGCATAGTCGCGGATGGTGTCGAAGGTGATACCCCCACTCGACTCGGTCTCAAACCGACCTGCGATGATATCAACCGCCTTCTTCGTGTCGGGCACAGAGAAGTTGTCGAGCATGATCCGGTCGACGCCTCCATGATCGAGCACCTGCTGGAGCTCGTCGAACGAGCGTACCTCGATCTCGATTTTCAGGTCGAGACCTTTCTCCTTCAGGTAGGCGTGACAACGGTCGATGGCATTCACGATGCCACCGGCGAAGTCCACATGGTTGTCCTTCAGCAGGATCATGTCGAAGAGTCCGATACGATGGTTACAGCCGCCGCCAATCTTCACGGCCTGCTTCTCGAGCATGCGCATGCCCGGCGTGGTCTTCCGGGTGTCGAGCACACGGGTATGGGTGCCCTTCAAGCGCTCCACATAGCGGTTGGTCATCGTGGCAATGCCGCTCATGCGCTGCATGATGTTCAGCATGAGGCGCTCTGTCTGGAGCAGCGAGCGCACCTTGCCGGTCACGATCATGGCGATGTCGCCCTTCTTCACACGGGTTCCGTCCTGCATCAGCACCTCCACCTGCATGGTGGGGTCGAAGCGACGGAACACCTCCTTGGCGATCTCCACACCAGCCAGGATACCGTCCTCCTTGATGAGCAGATGGCTCTTGCCCATCGCGTCCTCGGGGATGCAGCACAGGGTGGTATGGTCGCCGTCGCCAATATCTTCTGCAAACGACAGGTCGATCAGCCTGTCAACAAGTTCGTTTACGCTTAACATATTTCTTTATGATTTTCAACACAGAGGTACAGAGACACAGAGGATTTTATTTACAATTTCCTTATTGACCATTTACGATTTTTCTCTGTGTCTTTGTATCTCTGTGTTTATTTATTAAAAGTAAAGGCCGAAGCCGATGCGGAGGCCGAAGCCGGAATAGTCGCTGTCCTTGAAGCTATGCTCATAGTAGATCTCGGGCTCCACCGTGACACGGCCGCTCAGGAAGAAGGCGTAACCGGCATGCACCTCGGGCACGAAATCGTCGAAGCCCGTGGAATGGGCATACTTGGCGATGACACCTCCATAGACACCGATCTGGTCGAAGTAGTAACGCACACCGGCACCCAGCTGCGTCGAGGTGATCGAGCCATTGGAGATATTCGCATACTCGAGCTTGCCCAGGGCCATCCAGTTGTCGAGGAAGAAATAACCTGCCTGACCTGCGATGCCAAATGACCACTCGGAAGCCTTGCTGTAAGAGAGTGAAGCACTCGATGCCGAGGCACCTACATAGAACTTACCCTGCTCGAACGGGGTACCTGAATCATTCAAATACTGTGCGTTTGCACTTACTGCCATCATCAGGCCGATGGCCGCCATCATCATTTTTTTCATACTATGTCAGTTTAAAATTAATACCAATTTATTATATTCAACACAGAGGTACAGAGACACAGAGGATTATATTTACAATTTTCTTATTGACGATTTACGATTTTTTTCTTTACTCTGTGTCTCTGTATCTCTGTGTTTTATTTACTTCTCTCTTTTCTGAACCATAAAAAGAACCATAAAATAGACACGACGCCCGTAACTGCTGCGATCATCAGCGCATACGAGAGGTCGAGGCTGAATACCTGCTCACTCAGCAGGAACGTAGTGCAAACAATCGTCATAAAGATAGCAGGAATCAGCGTGATGAAGTATGGTTTCTTTTGGCGTACCAGATAAACAGTGACAGCCCACAGCATGAAGACCGAAAGCGTCTGATTGCTCCAGCCAAACCAGCTCCAGATCTTACCGAAACCCTCCTTGTCGGACATCTGCCAGATGAGCAGGGCGATGACGGTCGCAAACAGGGGAATGCAGATATACAGACGCTTGCGGATAGACTTCTGCTCCAGCTTCACAAAATCGGCAATGATGAGGCGGCATGAGCGTAAGGCTGTATCACCACTGGTGATAGGTGCTGCAACAACTCCCAGCAGAGCCAGGATACCACCAAACAAGCCCAACCAGTCGTTACAGATAACATTGACAATAGAAGGTGCATCCTTCACCACGTCCTGTCCTCCAGCAACCAGCTGATAGCCTGGTGTAGGATCGTTATAAAAGAAGTACATGGCTACAGTAGCCCAGATCAGCGCAACAATACCTTCGGTGATCATAGCGCCATAGAAAATCGGGCGCCCCATCTTCTCGCTTTTCAGACAGCGGGCCATCAACGGGCTCTGCGTAGCGTGGAAACCACTGATAGCGCCACAGGCGATGGTGATAAACAGGCAAGGGAAGATATTCTTCGGCGTCATAGCCTCTGTGCTCAAACCCTCCCAAATCTCAGGGATAGAAGGCCACTTGACAAACAGCACCACTGTCAGGGCAGCAGCCATGAAGAGCAGCGAGAAGGCAAACAAGGGGTATATCTTACCAATAATCTTATCGATAGGCAGCATCGTGGCGATGATGTAGTAGACAAAAATCACGATGATCCAGAACGTGTATTGGCCAGCGCTCTCCACGATGGCGGCAGGTTCCCACATATCACCCAGTATCTTAGCAGGACTGAACACAAACACAGCGCCTACCATCATCAGCAGAAAAACCGTAAACACCAGCATAATCTGCTTGGTGGTATTGCCCAGATAGCTACCGATGATCTCTGGCTGATTAGCGCCCCCGTGGCGCATGGACAGCATGCCTGAGAAATAATCGTGAACCGAACCGGCAAAGATACAGCCAAAAACTATCCACAGATAAGCAGCAGGACCAAACATCGCACCCATGATGGCACCGAAGATGGGACCTGTACCTGCAATGTTCAGAAACTGGATCATGAAGATCTTCCAATAAGGAAGCACCATAAAGTCAACACCGTCGGCTTTTGCAACGGCTGGCGTCTGGCGGTCATCTGGTCCGAAAACGCGCTCCACGAAACGGCCGTAGAGCAGATATCCAAGCACAAGAGCTATCAAGCTCAACAGAAATGAAATCATTTTATATACAATTTTAAGTTATTTTGATGCAAAAGTACGAATAATTTTCAATTTTCAATTCTCAATTCTCAATAATTTAGTAACTTTGCAGCAAATTTTTCTTAAATAGCATCATTTTGAAAACAATTATACGGATTTTCCTGCTTTTATTGCTTGTGTCCAACACTTGGGCGCAGACTCCCAAACATGAAGTCAGAGCCGTCTGGCTCACCACCCTCCAGAACCTCGACTGGCCTCGGTCACGGACAGCCTGGCAGCAGAAGCAGGAGCTCATCAGCATACTCGACCAGCTGCAGAAAGCCAACATCAACACCGTGCTTATACAGACCCGCGTGAGGGCCACCACCATCTTCCCCTCGGACATCGAGCCCTGGGATGCCTGCATGTCGGGCTCCTACGGCACGTCGCCAGGATACGACCCGCTTCTGTTCTGCATCGACGAGTGCCATAAGCGGGGCATGGAGTGTCACGCCTGGATCGTCACCATCCCCGTGGGCAAGTGGAACTCCTACGGCTGTAAGCTGCTCAGGAAGAAATACCCCAAGCTGATCAAGAAGATCGGCGATGAGGGCTATATGGACCCTGAGAAGCCGCAGACGGGCGACTATCTGGCACGCATCTGCCAGGAGGTGACCCGACGCTACGACATCGACGGCATCCACCTCGACTATATCCGCTATCCGGAGACCTGGAAGCTCAAGGTGAGCCGACAACAGGGACGGCAGTATATCACGGACATCGTCAGGCAGATCAACAGGGCCGTCAAGACCTGGAAACCCTGGGTGAAGCTCTCCTGCTCGCCCATCGGCAAATACGACGACCTGCCACGCTTCAGGAGCTTCGGATGGAACGCCAACACCACCGTCTGCCAGGATGCACAGGGCTGGCTGCGCAGCGGACTGATGGATGCTCTCTTCCCCATGATGTACTTCCAGGGCAACCACTTCTACCCCTTCGCCGTCGACTGGCAGCAGCACAGCTATGGCCGTATCGTGGCTCCGGGACTGGCCATCTACATGCTCCACCCGAGAGAGAAGAACTGGAACCTCGACGTGATCACCCGTGAGATGAACTTCCTCCGCGAACTGGGACTTGGATGCACTTTCTTCAGAAGTAAGTTCCTGACAGACAATACGAAAGGTATCCTGACCTTCACGAAAGACTTTAATGACTGCCCCGCTCTTATTCCCCCGATGACATGGGCAGGGAAACGTGCACCGACCACCGTCAGGAACCTGCACCTGCAGCGGGGCATCCGCTACGACCAGCTGTCGTGGCAGGCGGCCCGCGACCTGTCGGGAGGCGACTACCTATTATATAATGTCTATGCGTCGGAGACCTACCCGGTGGACACCAAGGATGCCCGCAACCTGATTGCCACCCGCCAGAAGACGCTGTCGGTCAACGTGCCCCACAAGGGCCGGCTGCTCCATTATGCGGTGACAGCCACCGACCGATACGGCAATGAGAGTGAGGCCGCCGGGAGTCCCGCATACGGCGGAAAGTTGCGAAAACCGGTCGATTTCAGGGGGCTTATCATGGGGCAACCGCTAAAAAAGTACAAATAGACAAACTTTTGAGCGGAAAAAACAATGCCGTTTACCAATAATTTACTAATTTTGCAGCATTCAATCTAACAACGAATAAAACAAGTCAATATGGAAAGAACATGGAGATGGTTTGGCAAGAAAGACAAGATCACACTTGCCATGCTGAAGCAAATCGGTGTTGAGGGCATCGTGACTGCCCTGCACGACGTACCCCTCGGAGAAGTCTGGACACGTGAGAAGATCCGCGACCTCCGCGAGTACATTGAGAGTTACGGAATGCGCTGGAGCGTCGTCGAGTCGCTGCCGGTAGTGGAAACCATCAAGTACGGAGGCCCTGACCGTGACCACCAGATCGAGGTCTACAAGGAGAGTCTGCGCAACCTCTCGGCAGAGGGCATCCACTGCATCTGCTACAACTTCATGCCTGTGCTCGACTGGGCGCGTACAGACCTGTTCCACAACAATCCCAACGGGGCCACGAACCTCTACTTCAACTATGCGGAGTTCGCCTACTTCGATATCTATATCCTGAAGCGCGAGGGTGCCCGCGAGGAGTGGGCCAAGTTCCAGTTCCCCGAGGGCTGGGGCGAAGGCCGCAACGTGCTGGCAGAGTGCGACGAGCTGGCCAAGACCATGACGCCCGAGAAGGATCACAAGCTTGTGGAGAACATCGTCATCAAGACACAGGGTTTCGTCAGCGGCAACTTCAGCGAGAACGACGAGGCTCCCGTCCAGAAGTTCCGTGAGTTCCTCGACCTCTACAAGGGCATCGACAAAGCCCAGCTGCGCGAGAACATGAAGTACTTCCTCGAGGCCATCATGCCGACGTGTGAGGAGTGCGGCATGAACATGTGCGTACACCCCGACGATCCTCCCATCGAGATCCTCGGTCTGCCGCGCATCGTCCGTACTGAGGAGGATATCCAGTGGTTCCTCGATGCCGTGCCCAACAAGCACAACGGCCTGACGTTCTGCGCAGGTTCGCTCTCAGCTGGTGCCTATAACAACGTGGTGGAGCTGGCCAAGAAGTTCGCCCCGCGCACGCACTTCGTCCATCTGCGCTCCTGCCATATCTTCCCCAACGGCGACTTCACCGAGGCCTCTCACCTGGGCGGACGTGCAGACCTGATCGAGCTCTGCCGCATCTTCGAGAAGGAGAACCCGGCATTGCCCATGCGTGTGGATCACGGCATGACGTTCACCGACGAGCCTGGTGGCATCATGGATGAGAGCAGTCACGGTCACAATGCGGGCTATACGCTCCTCGGCCGTATGTTCGCCCTCGGACAGGTGCAGGGTATCCTCGCCACCGTCGACCGCGACCTCGGCCTCGAATACAAACAACCGGGATTCTTTGATTAGTATTAATAAACACAGAGGTACAGAGACACAGAGATTATTATGATAGAGATAAAAAAAGAGTTATACAAAACTCTGTGTCTCTGTATCTCTGTGTTGAATAAAAATAAATAAACACAGAGGTACAGAGACACAGAGGTTTTTATTTAGGTCTATATGGAAGAGACAATAACACTCAACAAAGCAGAATTTGACGATTACAACGCCTTATCCAGACAAGTAATCGGTGCAGCCATAGAAGTTCACAAATATTTAGGGGCTGGACTATTAGAATCCGCTTATGAGTATTGTCTGAAAACCGAATTGGAGAGTCAAGGATTAAAAGTTGAGACACAAGTAGATTTGCCTTTATATTATAAAGGAATCAATACAAGTAAATACTACAGAATTGACATGCTGGTAGATGACAAGATCATTGTTGAACTAAAAGCTGTTGATAATCTCCTTCCCATCCATGAAGTCCAATTGGTTACGTATCTGAAACTAACAGGGAAGGCAATTGGGCTACTCATCAACTTCAATGTTCCTGTACTTAAAGAAGGTATTAAACGCAAAATCAATGCACGTGTAGAATACAACGGTATCAAACCTATCAGAGAATAGAAAACTCTGTGTCTCTGTATCTCTGTGTTGAAAAAAAAACAATAATTATGAAACTGAATGACATACTGAGCGGACAGTTTAATGCCGCAGAATGGGAGCAGAAAGGCTATGAGCTCCCGAAGTTTGACATTGCGAAGGTACGCGAAAAGACCGCCAAGGAACCCACATGGGTACACTTCGGCGGCGGCAACATCTTCCGCGCCTTCCCGGCAGCCATCCTCAACGACGCCCTGAACACGGGCAAGTACGACCGCGGCGTCATCGTGGCCGAGACCTTCGACTTCGAAGTCATCGACAAGGCCTATGCCCCCTACAACAACCTCTCGCTGTGCGTCAACCTCTGCTCCGACGGATCAATCGAGAAGAAGGTCATCGCCAGCGTCACCGAGGCCCTGAAGGCCGACCCGCAGTTCCCCGACTGGCAGCGACTGGTGGAGATCTTCAAGAACCCCTCGCTGCAGATGATCTCATTCACCATCACCGAGAAGGGCTACTCGTTCAACGAGGCCGACCTCGCACGAGGCCTGAGCCCACTCTTCGCGATGGGTAAGGTCAGCGCCCTGCTGTTAGAGCGCTTCAATGCCGGACAGCTGCCGCTGACCGTCCAGTCGATGGACAACTGCTCGCACAACGGCGACAAGGTGAAGGCAGGTGTCTTTGCCTATGCCGAGCGCTGGGTGAACGACGGACTCGTGCCCGCCGCCTTCCTCGACTACCTGAAGGACGAGAAGAAGATCACCTTCCCCTGGTCGATGATCGACAAGATCACCCCGCGTCCACATGAGAAGGTCAAGGAGATGCTCGCAGCCGACGGCTTCGAGGACAACGACTACATCGAGACCGAGAAGCACACCTTCACCGCTCCGTTCGTGAACGCTGAGGAAGTGCAGTATCTCGTCATCGAGGACAACTACACCAACGGCCGTCCCCCACTCGACCTCGGCGGTGCCCTCTACACCACCCGCGAGACCGTCGACAAGGTGGAGACCATGAAGGTGACCACCTGTCTGAACCCGCTCCACACGGCGATGTCGATCTACGGCTGTATGCTGGGCTATACGCTCATCTCAGCTGAGATGGCCGACGAGGATCTGCGCCCGTTTATCCAGAAGATCGGCTATATAGAGGCCATGCCCGTCGTTACCGATCCCGGCGTGCTCAATCCCTACGAGTTTATCGGAGCCGTCATCAACCGCCGTCTGCCCAATCCGTTCATGCCCGACGCTCCACAGCGTATCGCCATGGACACCAGCCAGAAGCTGCCCATCCGCTTCGGCGAGACGCTGAAGAAGTACATCGCCCGTGGCCTCGACAAGTCGAACCTCGTGCTGATCCCGCTGACACTGGCAGGCTATGCCCGTTACCTGAAGGGCATCAAGGACGACGGAACGCCCTTCGAGCCCTCGCCAGACCCCATGCTGGCCGAGCTGCAGGCCATCGTCGCCCCGCTCGAGATTGGCCAGGCAGACCAGGACTGGAGCCCGCTCCGTCAGCTCTTCAGCCGCAAGGATGTGTTCGGCCTCGACCTCTATGAGGCAGGCCTCGGTGAGCAGATCGAGGGCTACGTCCGCGAGCTCTACGCAGGCCCCGGCGCCGTCCGCAAGACCCTCCACAAATACGTCCAGGCCCGCTAATAATATTCCCCCGGTTTCCTCATCGAACCGGGGGATTATTAATACACTCGCGTCCCTACTGTGTATTAGTGACTGTCCAGTCGCCAATTGGGATGCCATTATCGACAGATACACTCATTTGTTGACCACCCTTAATATTTGTCCCCGCCAATCTTGTAAAGATTCCTGCATGGGACTGATAATGACTATCCCATCTATAGTACGAATGTCTCCCACGTTCAGTCCAGCAAGTCTAACGGACTGACTGTCATCAGAAACACAATATGCCTTGTGGTTTGTAACAAAATCCGACACATCGTTTACATACGATTCTATGGCAGGTCTATTTACTGATATATAGGTTTCATTCTGTCGTAAAGCAAATGCATTTATCTGAATCTTACCATCAATAACCCAATCTCTATGCAATATGCGGACAACCTTTTCATCGCCGCTAACAGACAATATAGAACTCATACTATCCGGCGCATTATATCTAGGATTGCAGAGGGGGTAAACGTAATACCGTCTCCCCAGTCTTCACCTTTATCAGTTTCACTATAGAAAGAGAACTCCTTATCACCAACGCTAATTGAAGCAGTATGACGTTTAGACTGTAGTCCCAAGGAGCCATTAGGAGCTGGAGATATCATCCAGTATTCCCAGTCATCATCGTTGGATATAAGTAACACATCCTTCAGATTATTGATAGCTCTGCGGGATACAGAATGCGTGCCGTCGCCTGCCCAACCAGGCTCCAACATTGACAGATGTTCCAAACGGTCAAAAGCATTGGAGAGATTTTTCTCCGTAGTTTCGAGCACAAGCCTGCGACCTACGCGTTCCTTATCTTCTCTAGAGAGATGCATGGTGTGAATCATCGCCATAGCATCTGCATAGGATGTCACAGGATATGCCACGATAGGATCCTCAGCCATCATCGGTTTATCTTCTATATTTGGATATCTTTTATCTTCCATTGTCACTAAATCACTATTTCGCGGCAAAGATAGAATAAAAAAATGAAATATGCAAGTTTTTGAGGCAAAAACTCGTAGCCACGAATGCTATACCCCAACACTAAACACCCTCTAGTATCATACTAGAACACCTTTAGTGTTAGGGTAGAGCGCTTGAAGTGTCAAGGCTCGGGGCAAAGGCGTTCCAGTTCCAAATGTTCCAGTTTAAAAACAAGGGTCGAAATTCCTTCTTTATAGTTTATAACTAACTGATATATAGATAGTTATATACAATAACAAAGGTAATGGAACTACCAAAAAAATAATTGGAACAACTGGAACTGGAACAAACAGGCTGTTAATAATTCATCTAAAAAGCTGTAAATCAATGAGATACAACATTTTAAAGTCCTCTGCCCCTCAGGTGCCAAGCCTTGGAAAAAGGACAGAATGCATCAAAATCCGGCTATAACAGGCTTCAAAAGGCATGTAGGAGCCCCTGATTCCGATGTTTTTCCTGTCCTTGGCACACACATTAGCGATGCAAAATTTCAGTATTCTGACCTCATTTGGAAGGCGCCGACGGGCATAATGGCCTATCTCGTAGCAAAAAGTGGCAATAGCAAGGGCTAATAACCTGCCCTTATTACGCAATAACCTACCCTTATCCGGCAATAAGCGTGGGTTATTTTCTCACAATGGGGACTGTTGTGAGATTAATCAATGACACCTTGACACCATGACACCAAACAGTTTTATATGTCGGGGAACTACTATGACACAAATTTTACAATGCAATCACCAAAGACCTTTTGCTCTTGCCCACGCTTCAAGCAGATGCTCTTGCTCCTCGTCTATTTGCCAATTGGCTGGGCTGCTTCCTGTGCTGCCTTCAGCATTGCCACCTGCTGTAAGGCTTCTTCGCGCGTAGCTGACGACGATGGACGCCCCAATGAGAGACGCGCCTCCCTTGCAGAGTCCTGCATGCTCTGGTAGAGTAAATCCATTAAAATCTTTTCTTCCATATAGTATATCGCTTGTTAAATCGTCTATCTTTTGCAGCGTTTCTTCCGAAAAAACGCTTGCTGCAATGGCATGATATATCGCATTTAATTCATCCATCATCGCTTTACCATTACTGTCCCTCAGTCTTTCTTCTTCGTTCATCATACTTTATTGCAGTTTTGATGCCGCAAAGATAACTCTTTTCTGGCATATCTCCAAATTTTTGCCGGAGAACTTTGCGGACATGCGGACAAGCGGACATCAAATTCCATAGACGAATAAAAAAAAAGATATATAAGTAAATATGCCATTATCCTTTTTTTTATTTCTCTTAGAAATCAATGTCCGCTTGTCCGCATGTCCGCATCAGAAGACACTGAATTAGAATTTAAATAGTATAGAAACGCAAGAGCGGCAGACTCCTTTATTGGGAATCTGCCGCTCTCTATTTTGCGGGTAATTACACTCGCGTCCCTACTGTGCAATTATTTAGTGACTGTCCAGCCTTCTGGGATGCCGCTGTCGCCGCGACTCCAGAGGGGTTCCGTTCCATTATTAACCGTTGAAGTAGTGGGGTTCATCGGGTCATTAATGGTCATAGAACTATTCACAACGAAGGTTCCACTCGAAGCGACACCATAGACCCAATAAGAGGTACAAAAATCTAGATTGATTCTAGTGGCGAGGCATTTAATATAGTTCAAATTACTACAACCGTTGAACATTCCACCATAAGCATTATTGATATATATTACTTCAGTTGCAGGCAGTTCTGGGGCACGTACCAGGTTTACACATTGGTCAAACATCAATTTATAACAATCCTCAGTTAATGTAGTGGCAGGCAATACAAGTTCTTTTGAGGGATGAGAAAAAATTTTATAAGCATTCCAATAATCTTCATCCCAAAAAAGTTGGTTAAATTTATCATCTTGGAGATCTTTTAATTCAGAAAAGTCATTAGTTATCAACTGATTATCCGAATTTTTGGTTAATCCACCTACCAAACTCATAATGTTCCCGTAAACATAACAATTACCAGAACACAAAAATTTAATTGATCCACTATTTGTGGCATTCTTACCACGAAAACTGATTTTACTTACAGTTGAAGTAAAGGTATACTGATTATTATATAAATCAGAACAATTTGACCAATTATTACCTCCATCAATACTATAAAACAAATCAGAAAAGCCGGTAATTGCCACGCTTGATTGAGTTGGTTCATCATCAAAGCATTCGAAAGTCAAGGGTGTGGAGAAGGGATCGAACATTTTGACGTTGACTAAATAATAGTCTTTAACCACAGAATTTTGCTGGTCACCCCCATTATTTGGGAATGCATTCGACTTCCAATAGGTGTATGTTTTGGTTCCAACTGTAGCGGTCAGCTTCATATCTTTGCCCCTGATATGATTTGGCACAGCTACATATAGTACGCCATTATTATTACTATATAATGACGTAAGCGATACGCTTCCTGTCAAATAATCTATGGTCAAAGCCGTTGGGTTTGATGGAAGGGCGGAACCATCTGTATCTTTAAGGGTAAATTTAACAATAATCTGCTGATTAGTGAATGCAATAGGGGGATCATCTTGAATTACAACATTATTATCAACAATATCACTTACTGTCACAGTTGCCGTCGAGTAGTCGCAGTTTTCGGCGATGCTTTGTAAAGTGCCATCTTGGGCATCATAGGATGGACTGAGGTATTTAAGTGTCAATACATCATCTACATTAGGAGCAGTTGTCAGGCTACCTACCAAATCACACGTTTTACCATCATCAGATAAATTTTTAGCTCTCAGCGTCCCCAACGGGTCAGGGTCATCACCTTTGTAAACACTAACAACATCACCCGCTGTCCAAGTAGAAGAAATATCATTGCCAACAACACTCAAGGCACGGGTGAGGGCGGTATCGGAGGATTTGGAGGCTCGGATGGTGAGGGTGTAGGTCTTGGGGCCGGATGGTTGTGGCTCGGGAGCAGGGTCGTCGCTATGTGTACATGACGTGAGGGCGGTGCCTGCGAGGAGCAGGACGGCCAGCATTAGGATTTTTGAAAGAATATTGTTCATCATGTGGCATCCTCCTTAGTCCCAATCTTCTACTTGGCCATCGCCCTTATAGTCTTCGTGGGCGGCTTTGGAATCAAGACTCCCTGCAAGCAACTGGAGATAGTGTGGAAGGGAGATTTCTCTCATAGTGGGTTCTTGGTATGTTCTTAGTCTTTTCATAACGAATATTTTTTAGTTTCTGTTATTCATCATTTGACAAGCGCATGGACTGGGTGACGTCGAAGCCGGGATTGGCCTCTGCCTCCTCGGCCTGCTTCTCCAGATAGCGCTGGTAGGCATCTTCAATCTCCTCAAGCTTCAGTTGCAGCATCTCGTCGGCCTTGTCCTTGCATTCGTCGAGAATGTCCTTGAGGTCGTCGGCAGCCTCTTTCATCTCCTTCTCCGAGGAATAGGGCTGTGCCTCCAGGAAGCGCGTCTGCCCGGCAGCATACTCCGCATCGATCCTGATCTTGCACTCCTTATGAAGGCCCTTCACACCGTTGTTCAGGAAGTCACGGCGGTCCTTGTCCACCTCGGGCATCGTGTAGAGCAGATACTTCTCCGGCTCCTCGTCGTCCTTTTTCTCCTCGTCCTCGTTGAGATCCTTCACTTCGAGCTTGAACTCGGGATGGGCATCGAAGATGGCCCGCATGATGGTGGAGAGATAGTTCTGGATGTTCGGGATGACGGCGATCTGATAATCGTCGGGGATGGCGACGGAGGCCACCTCCTCGAGGTTCAGTTCTCCCCCACCCGTCTCGACGGTGACAGGGAGCAGCGAGGCTGGCTCGGCCTTGACGCAGAGGTTACGGTAACGGAAGTCGAGCAGGGAGATGTATGCACCCATCTTCTGCTGCGTGGTATTGATCTGTTTAATTAAGTAGGTATTCATACTTTGATACGTTGAACGTTATTATTTAACATCTTCGGTCTTGAGCTTGGCGCTCAGGCTGCTGCTGGACGGGGCACCTGGGATGGCAATACCGTCGCTGATGTTGGGCGACTTGAACGACGACTTGGCCTCCACGTTGTCGATAGTGGCTTTCGGCGCCTTGAGCTCGTCCTTGATCTCGGTCTTGGCATTGATGGTGGTCGCACCGTAGACCTGAGTCTTGCTGCCGCCGAGTGAGGCATTGCCTCCGTCGAGCTGCAGTACGGCCTTGCCATCGCCCTGCTGGGCCTCGAAGGTCTTGTCGGCGAAGAGTCCCAGCTCTTCGGTCACCACCTGCACCTTCTTGCTCTTGATATCCTTCGACTTCGCACCTGCGTAGATTTTTTCCGACAGGAGTAGCATCGTGGAGCCTGCGGCGAGCTTGTCGTCGGTGCGCTTCTCCTTCTCCACATCCATCGAGCGGACGCTGACAGCCTTCGCATTGATGGCGACGCTGCCCGTAGCCTTGCCCTCGGTGTCGGTAGCCGAGATGTCGGTCTGCTCGGTGCGCAGCGAGAACTTGCCGTCCTTCGTGAAGGCCTTCTCTTTCAGCTTGCCGTCCTCCAGGTCGTAGTCGACACTCTCGACGGTGACAGTCTTCGAGCGGACGATGAGGTCGCCCTCGGCCGTATAGTTGGCCTTCTTGAGCTTGCCCTTGTCGTCGACCTCCACGTTGGCAGAGTTCTCGGTACTCACCTCGATGGTCTTGGCGCGGACGCTGATCTTACTGTCGGCCGTGAGCGACTTCTCCTGCAGTTTCTTTTCCTTCACCTCGTAGTCGACACCCTCGATGGTGATGTTCTTCGACTTCATGATGATATCGCCCTCAGCGGCATAGGCAGCGGTCTTGAGGGTGTTGTCACTATCGTCGTATTCCACCTTGTCGGCCCCGGCAGTAGTCACCTCGACCGTCTTGGCCTGGATGCGCACCTGACCTTTCTCCTTGAGCTTGCCGTCGGTCTCGGCTGAGAGGATATTGACCTCGTTGCCGACGATGTCGATACCGGCTCCCTCGTTGTCGCGGATGTTGCCCTCGCCATCGACGGAGGCCAGGCTGATCTTCTCGCCGGAGATTGTGACAGAGGCGCCTGTGCTCTCCTTCTTGAACTCGTCGCCCTTCTTTACGGCATCCTTCGCCTGCGTGAAGCAGCTGATCTGACGGTTCACCTCTGAGAGCATCGAGAGAGCCTGACTATAGGCAAAGACCTCCTCGGAGAGTGCGCCTGAGAGGCGTTCAATCTCGTCGTCGATCTCGTAGATATCCTGATAGTTAGTACGGGCTGCCGTGTCGTCGTCGAGCAGTTTCTCCTTCTCTTTGAGCTTATCCTCCATCTCCTTGACGAGATCCTTGAACGAACTCTTATGGAGAGACACCTGCTCCTTGAGAGCACCCTTCTGTTCCTTGTAGGTATCGATGAGTTCCTTCAGCCTTGTCTCACGGCTCTCAGCCGTCGGTGCCGCGTTGATCTCTATGCTCTGGTCGGCATAGATGCGCACGCCGCTGCCTCCTGCAGGCTGGATGACCTCGGAGAAGGCCCCCTCGGCATCGTTGCTCTGGATAACGATGTCGCGCGCCTGGCTGACAATCTCGGACACGGTGTCGACCACATGCTCCAGTCCGTCAGGTCCCGGGTCTTCCGCAATCTGACGGATACCTGGTGAGCGCACCTCCACATGAGCGCCCTCACCCGTGCCGTGAAGTCCTATCTGGTTGCCGCGCACAACGATGGTGGAAGCACCGTCGCCATAGAGACAACCGTTCATGTCGACATTGCCGATGACAATCTCCGGGGCAGAGAGGATCAGCCGCTGCTCGTCTCTGACAAAGCGTCCGCGCTGCACCTGACTGAGCAGGTCGGACTTCAGCTGCTGAATATCCGCCTTACACTGGCGGATCTCCTCAATGTCCTTCTCCACGCTGCCCTCAAAGTCGGACAGCCGTTTTTCCCATTCCTTGAATATATAGTCCATACATCCTTAGTTTTTATTTCTTCAGTCCTCTTAACAGATACTCTGTCAGGTAATCCCAGTTACCACGGTTCTCCGCACGAGATGACGACCACGTGCCACTATCGAAGGCAAAGGTGGTATCCTTACGGTCGGAGAGCAGGATGAGACCGTCCTTGCGGTCGGCCCAGGCATCACGGTCGTTGATCTGCTGCCAGATATTCTTATAGTGCTTGTCGGTATGATTGGTCAGCGGCTGGTTCAGCTGCAGAGCGGTCTGCAAAGCACCGGCAGTAGAATCGAAGAAGAAACGGGACCAGCCCGACTCGAACTTACGCATCTTGGCGACGAACTGCTGCCAGTGGTAGGCTGACTCCATGCGGTCTTCCTTCAAATTCTTCACCTCATATTGAATCCTCAGATACTTACCCTTTGGCTTGCCTAAGGCTGCCATCGGATCGTTCACCAGATTGCTGAGTTTGTCGCCAAAGCCCTCTGCCGGTGGCAACGCATAGGCATCATCATTAGCCACCAAACCGATGAAATAGGCAATCAGGTAGCGTTTGTAAGGGATCATCTTGGCCACAAAGGGGTCTCCCTCCGTATCCTCAGCCTTATTCTTGAGGAAGAGATCGGTTGGCTTCGGATAATTCTTGAAGTACTTCTTTTTCCAGTCCTCATATCTGACTTTTTTGGTATCAGTAAATGCCTTCACCAACAGCGAATCCATGGGCTCGACGGCAGGATTATGCACCTTTTCAAGAAGGATTTTGCTAAACTCCTCTGTATAAAGAAGGACATTATAGGCTGCCTTCGCCAGCTTGTTTGCTTGGGAGGTGAGCTTATCCACCTTTTCCTTGTCGGCGCGTAACATCAGTCCTCCCTTGATGGCAACCGTACCTGGAATCACCTTGCCTTCATATTCACTCTTCTCCATAGGATTCTTCCACTTCTCCTTCTTGTCCTGACTCTTCCGGGTAGCAGCCTGATAAGCTCTCATAATGGCAGTGCTGACCATATCCTTCTTCTTGTCGCAGTCATCCTTGACCAGAGTCTCGACTAATAGCTCGAAGAGCTTGTAATGCTCATGAGCGATGTTATACAACCTCTTGTAGTTCTCAGAGAAAGCGCTGCACTTATTGTCAATGTGTTCCACACAGTCCATGAGATTGTTGAAGAAGTTCTGTTCCTCCTTCATACTGTCTTTCTCCTTGGCTCCGTAGCGGTCCTGGGCGATATGGGCCTTACCCTTGCCGCCCTCGAGCATCAGGTAGCGTCTGGACTTGATGCAGGCAGTACCCTCGATGGGCCTGAGGAAGGTCTCTACAACCACTCGTACGAAACTGAGATCGACATAGCAGAACACCTTCGACTGGAGTACATTGCTCGCTATGGAAGTGGCCGCACCCTTGATACCATTGGCGATCTTATACCTGATCTTCGGATGGCCCTCGACGGGATACTGGATATTCGTGCCAGAGGTAAGCTCCAGATTGTTGCCGGCCTCGATGGACACGTTCTTACCCACAATCTTCACATCGCCGTTAGGTGACATGATGGTGATGCCCGAATAGGCATCGATGTTCACATCGCCCATCGGCGAGCTGATTTTGATCTTTCGATCGTGCGAAGACATCGACAGTTCATAGAGCCCATAGCGGTCACCTATATGGATACCGCCTGTAGCATCCTTCAGGCACGAGAGGTCGGCAATGCCGGCCAGCGCGCCTAATCCTCCCTGAATCTTACTAAGGAATGGCTTGCCGTCGGGCATGTCCTTGAACGAGATATGATGGCCGTTGGGCGACATGATGGTGGTCGTGGCATCCTTCAGCAGGTCGCTCTCCGTGCGCGTAATATTAAGAAAGGTATCAGGATCAGGCACGTTCTTCGAGAACAGGCTGCCCACCACGTAGGGCCGCTCGATATTGTCGTTGTCGTAATTGACCAATACCTCGTCGCCCACCTGCGGCTTGAAGTAGGTACCGCCACCCTGTGTAGCCATCGGCGTGGCAACGCGCACCCAGGGCGACGACATGCTCTTCAGGTCGCCATTCCACTCATCAGCCTTCTGATTGAGCGCCTCTGCCTTTTTATCCTTTGTATCCTTGGCACTGGCGACATCCTTCTTGGCTTGCGGCAATGTCTCATTCGTGATCTTTGTAGCCTCTGCCTCCATGTCCTTGATGATGGTGTCGATATCGGCTTTACTGTTTCCCGAAAGGACCTTCTTCAGAGCCTCCAGCACCTTCAGACGGTTCTCCAGACGCTTCTTCTCTGCCTGCCGGGCCAGGCGCTGGGCATATTCTCCTGCCGAGATGGTCTTTGTCACTTCAGGCAGCTCCAAAGCCTTGATCTTCTTCTTGAGATCGGCTATTTCAGTATCGAACTCAGCCAGCTTGGCTTTACGTTCATCCTCCGACAGGCTCTTCATCTTCTCGAGTTCTCCCACCTGGGCATTCAGATTCTTGATGCTCTGACGCAGGTCGGCAATCCTGATTTCAGAAGCCTTGACGGACTCCTCGGCCAGATACAGCTGCTGCTCAGCTGCCTGCAGCTCCAGGCGCTTGCCCTCGTTGGCCGACTGCCAGGGATAGGCAATACGCACGCGCCCCTGACGCTTCGGGTCTTTGTTGTCGACGACGAAAGCCGTCTGCGGACCGGCCTTCCTGACGATGGACACAGGCATCACCGGCGGTATGGCCTTCTCGTTGTCGTTCTTGTCCTGATAGGTCGGGATGGCATAGATGACCTGCGACTGCTTGTTGGTGTACTTGTCGGTAGAGGTGTCAGACGGGTCGAACACCTTATAGTTACGCGTCCACATCTGGTTGGACACCTGACGTATCTGTATGACCACGTAGGTATCGCTCAAGCCTTCCACCTTGATCTTCTCACCGAGTTTGACGGGGGCATAGGTGGTGCCCATGTCGATGCAGATGATTTTCTTCTGCTGCTGTTCTTCATACTGTCGCACGTCGGAATAGTAGTTCAAAGAAGTCCATCCGTCTTCTTTCAGACCGCTGAAGTAGACGCTGCAATCGTCACTATACTGCTCGCTCTTGCTTTTCATGGGATCGAGGAAGGTCGCATTTCCCTCGCTATTGACACTAAAGTGTGCCATCACCGAGAAGGCAGCAAGCTTACCATATTCCGTAGCCAGCGCCACTCCGAAGTCGATGGCATTGGCGATCCCGTTGGTCTTGATGTTCTTGAACTCTGCCTTCATCATTGAGAAGATTACAGGAATAGGCAGACTGGACCATTTCTCAAACGAAGTCTCGTGTAAGATGGTCGTCCACTTATCCTTATAGAGGGGATAGATATACTCGTCGTTGGCCAGCTCGGCATTATACGACACCTGCTTGGGGAACGTATCCTTCGGGTAGCCGGCCTTATCCTTTTCAATGACTTCGATGTTCAGGTCTTCCACGCTGCCATTACCTTCTTTCACGCTGTCGCGACTGAAGGTATTCACCTCGATCGGACTTTCGGAGAAATTCTGGAACGTCACCGAGCTATAGGCGGAGATGGTCGGGATATCGACTGTCTCAGGGAGGCCCATGAACAGCTGGCCGTCCTCAAAGAAAAGGAACTCGCCACAGCGGTTGGACGTGCGCACCATGAAGTCGTAGAACGACTCATTGTACTGCACCAGATAGGGCTGTATGAACTCGGAGCCGATATTCACCGTTATGGAGTTACCCTCGAAGTCCTTCATGACAGACGACTGCTTGTATCTCAGGTTCTGCAGCGATTCGGTATTGGTCTTGAACATCAGGGACTTGAATCCGAAGCTGCGGCTCTCCATATCGAGGATGCCCGAACCGAGCTTCTTGGCCACGTAGACCTTGCTATACTTGTCGAGCGTCATCAGCTTATCCATACTGTAGATGGTCAGCTTGACGAACATCGATGGCTTCCCGTTGTTCTTCACAATCTGGGGATTGACCATATAGACAAAGAAGTTCTTGGCGATGCAGTCATCATCGAGCTCATAATCCATGGTCGTTGTAGACTGGTTCTTGTCGATGAGCAGGAGCGCGACCCTTCGCTTCATGAAAAGCTCATCGATCACCGCTTGCGTGGGGATGACTGAGGGATTGGTCGTTGTCGGCGCTCTCTCTATGCTCACCTCGGCCTCTATGAGTCCGGGTTCATAGATCTTGCGCATAAACTTCACACCATTCAGGTTGATGTTGTATTTCTCACCATTGAAAGAAAAATCCTTGAGCGGACTGAGTTGCTCAAGCGCCAAGTCATCAAGACTATTTTCGGGATCCTTGATATTTTCACCGAAAAGTAGCCTGTAGAGGTAATTATTGGTAGTTTGTGCCATAACCGTATTTAGTATTCACATTGATATGGGGGTCAAAGTTAATCGAAAAATCCCAAATTGCCAAACATTTTTGCAAAAAATAAGCGTTTGAGATGTAAATTGAGCTATTATCGTCTCCATTCCCACACAAAAACACGCTCCTTTCGCAAAGGTTTTCGTGGATTTTTAACGTAATATGGCACGAAAGATTTGGAGATATCGTTTTTTTACCCTATCTTTGCAGTCGCTAATCAAGAAATGTGTAACAAATAAAACAATATTTAAAGATGAAACCACTAAACAAACAGTTTGCTCCTAAGAGCGTGATGCCTGAAAAGGTGATTCAGTTCGGTGAAGGTAACTTCCTCCGTGCATTCGTAGATTGGATTATCTGGAACATGGATCAGAAGACCGACTTCAACGGCAGTGTCGTTGTCGTACAGCCCATTGAGAAAGGTATGGTGGACTGGCTCAATGCCCAGGACTGCCTGTACCACGTGAACCTGCAGGGCCGCGAGAACGGCAAGCCCGTGAACACGCTGGAGCGTATCGACGTGATCAGCCGTGCGCTGAACCCCTACACTCAGAACGCCGCCTTCATGGCACTGGCCGACCAGCCGGAGATCCGTTTCGTGATCTCGAACACGACAGAGGCCGGTATCGCCTTCGACCCCGCCTGCAAGCTTGAGGATGCTCCTGCAAGCAGCTATCCCGGCAAGCTCGTACAGCTGCTCTACCGCCGCTACCAGACCTTCAAAGGCGACATGACAAAGGGTCTGATCATCTTTCCCTGTGAGCTGATCTTCCTCAACGGCCACGTGCTGAAGGAGTGCATCTACAAGTATATCGACCTGTGGAACCTCGGCGCCGACTTCAAGAAGTGGTTCGAAGAGGCCTGTGGTGTCTATGCCACCCTGGTGGACCGTATCGTGCCGGGCTTCCCCCGCAACGAGATCAAGGAGATCCAGGAAAAGATCTGCTATCGCGACAACCTCGTGGTTCAGGCTGAGAATTTCCACCTGTGGGTGATTGAGGCCCCGAAGGAAGTGGCTCAGGAGTTCCCTGCCGACAAGGCTGGCCTGCATGTGCTGTTCGTGCCCTCAGAGGAGCCTTACCACAAGCGTAAGGTTACACTTCTCAATGGCCCGCACACCGTATTGAGTCCTGTGGCATTCCTCAGCGGTGTCAATATCGTACGCGATGCCTGCAACCATGAGGTTATCTCACAGTATATCCACAAGGTACAGTTCGACGAGCTGATGCAGACACTCGACCTGCCCATCGAGGAGCTGGAGAAGTTTGCCGGTGACGTGCTCGAGCGCTTTGACAACCCGTATGTGGACCATCAGGTGACGAGTATCATGCTGAACTCGTTCCCGAAGTTCCAGGCTCGCGACCTGCCAGGCGTGAAGACCTATCTGGAGCGCAAGGGCGAACTGCCCAAGGGACTGGTCTTCGGACTCGCTGCCATCATCACCTATTATAAGGGAGGCAAGCGTGAGGACGGTACACCTATCGTTCCCAACGACGACCAGAAGATCATGGACCTGCTGAAAGAACTGTGGGCTACCGGTGACACGCAGAAGGTGGCCGACGGTGTGCTCGGCGCAACATTCATCTGGCAGGAGAACCTGAACAATATTCCCGGGCTGAACGAGCTGGTTAAGCAGGATCTCGATCTCATCCAGAGCGTGGGCATGCTCGAGGCAGTCAAGAGCATTCTGTGAGCGATTGCATTGAAATCAAGGGGGCGAGAGTCAATAACCTGAAGAACATTGACGTCAAGATTCCCCGAAACCAATTCGTAGTGATTGCCGGAGTCAGTGGTTCCGGCAAATCATCTTTGGCCTTCGACACCTTGTATGCCGAAGGTCAACGCCGTTATGTAGAGAGTTTGTCGAGCTATGCCCGACAGTTCCTCGGGAGGATGAACAAGCCTGAGTGCGACTTCATCCGAGGCATCCCTCCTGCCATCGCCATCGAGCAGAAGGTGATATCGAGGAACCCACGTTCGACCGTAGGAACCTCGACGGAGATATACGAGTATCTCCGTTTGCTTTACGCGCGCATAGGGCGCACCTACTCGCCCATCAGCGGGGAGGAGGTGAAGAAGCACGCCACCGAAGACGTGGTGCAGAAGATGCTGGAATACTCGAAAGGCACCCGCTTCGTGGTGATGGCACCGATACATTTGCCAGAAGGACGCACGATGGAACAACAGCTGAAGTCGTATCAGCTGGAGGGATATGCAAGACTATATGCCGATGGGGAGTTTCTGAGGATTGAGGAGTGTCTTGAGAGTGGAGAGTTAAGACTTAACTCTAAACTCTACTTGGTGATAGACCGCCTCTCAGTTGATAACACGCCCGACACCATCGCCCGACTGGTGGACTCTGCAGAGACCGCCTTCTATGAAGGGCACGGCGAACTGCGCCTGCTGTTCCCGCCCTCCATCTTCTATGATTTCTCGATGAAGTTCGAGGCAGATGGCATGGCCTTTGAGGAACCCAGCGACCAGATGTTCTCCTTCAACTCACCCATGGGAGCCTGTCCTGAGTGCCAGGGCTTCGGGCGCATTATCGGCATCGACGAGAAGCTGGTCATCCCCAATACCACCCTAAGCGTCTATGACGGCTGTGTGGTCTGCTGGCACGGAGAGAAGATGAAGGAGTGGCAGCAGTGGTTTATCAGGCATGCAGCCGTAGACGACTTCCCCATCTTCGAGCCATACATGAATCTGAGCCAGCAGCAGAAAGACTGGCTCTGGCACGGATTACCCTCCGACAAAGGGAAGAAAGAGAGGCCCTGCATCGACCAGTTCTTCGAGATGGTGAGTGAGAACCAGTACAAGATCCAATACCGTGTGATGATGGCCCGCTACAGAGGCAAGACCAATTGTCCGAAGTGTCACGGAACACGTCTGAAGCCCGAAACCAACTACGTGAAAATTGGCGGAAGGAGCATTACCGATCTCGTGCAGATGCCCGTCGTGCGACTGAAGGAGTGGCTAGACCGTCTCGAGTTGAATGCCCACGATCAGGAAGTGGGCAGGCGACTGCTGACAGAGATCAAGAGCCGTCTGCAATTCCTTCTGGATGTGGGACTTGGCTATCTGACGCTCAACCGAATGTCGAACACGCTCTCCGGCGGTGAGAGCCAGCGCATCAATCTCTGTACGTCGCTGGGCAGCTCGCTCGTCGGTTCCCTCTATATTCTCGATGAGCCCAGCATCGGACTGCACGCCCGTGATACCGGCCGTCTGATCCACGTGCTGAAGCAGCTGCAGGCCTTGGGCAATACGGTGGTCGTGGTCGAGCATGATGAGGAGATCATGCGGGCTGCAGACCATCTGATAGACATCGGGCCCGACGCAGGGCGACTCGGCGGCGAGATCGTGTTCGACGGAGATGCCAAAGATATAACAGGGAGACAGGGAGACAAGGAGACAGGGAGACAGGGCATATCAGGGAGACAGGATACTACTGAGAAATGGCCTCGGAGCTATACGGTGAAGTATCTGCTGCATCAGGAGGAGATACCCGTGCCCAAGAGCCGCAGGCCGTGGAACAGACATATCGACATCAAGGGAGCCAGGATGAACAACCTCAGGGGCATCGACGTACAGATACCGCTGAACGTGATGACGGTGGTAACGGGCGTCTCAGGATCGGGCAAGTCGAGCCTGATCAAGGGGATTCTCTACCCTGCCCTCAAACGCCATATCGGCGAGATCTGCGACCCTCCGGGCGAATACTTAGGGCTGCAAGGCGACATCGATGCAGTGAAGCACGTGGAGTTTGTCGACCAGAACCCTATCGGCAAGTCCACACGTTCCAATCCGGCCACCTACGTCAAAGCCTACGACGCCATCCGTGATCTCTATGCCGAACAGCCGTTGTCGAAACAGATGGGCTTCACATCACAGTATTTCTCATTCAACACCGATGGAGGCCGCTGTGATGAGTGTAAGGGCGCAGGCACTATCACCGTCGAGATGCAGTTTATGGCCGACCTCGTGCTGGAGTGTGAGGCCTGTCACGGACATCGGTTCAAAAAAGAGATCCTCGACGTGAACTATCAGGGCAAGAACATCGACGACGTTCTGAACATGACGATCAGCGAAGCCATAGGCTTCTTTGGAGGAGACAAGGAGACAGGGAGACAGGGAGACAAGACATTACTCAATACGATTGTCAAACGTCTGAAGACCCTGGAGGACGTGGGACTTGGCTATATCAAGCTCGGCCAGAACTCATCCTCACTCTCAGGCGGTGAGAACCAGCGCGTCAAGCTCGCCTACTTCATCGGACTGTCCCATGCTCACTCTCTCGCCTCCTCAACTTCTCACCCTCAAGACCCCACCCTCTTCATCTTCGACGAGCCGACAACAGGACTACATTTTCACGACATACAGAAACTGCTCGACGCCTTCAACGCCCTCATCAGTCGCGGACATACCATCATTGTGATTGAGCATAATCTGGAAATCATCAAATGTGCCGACCACGTGATCGACCTAGGGCCAGATGGCGGAGACAGAGGCGGAGACCTCGTCGTGAGCGGAACACCCGAAGCTGTGGCAGCCTGCCAGAACAGTCTGACAGGACAATACCTCCGGGAAAAACTGGAATAAGACATTGAGACACGGTCAACTATTCATTCAACTCATCATGACGGGCATACTACTGAGCATGTCCTTTCAGATGTCTGCCAAAGAGAATACCGACAATGACATCCTCAACCGCATCTACAGCTATCAGAAGCACTACCATACTGAGATTGACTCGCTCGTGGACAATGTCTATGCCAAACTCCGTTTCAACGTAGAGAAGCGCAACTCCATCCTCTGGCTCATCCCCACGATGTACGTGATGGCTAAAGACGAACATGAATACCTGCGCGAGTCGTACGCCAAAGTGTTGTTCACCGATACGCACCATTTCAAGATCAACAGTCAGGTGCTCTCGGGCACCATCTCGAGGAACAGGAAGGCGATGCCCACGCTGATCGACTACATGACGCCAAACATATACGACGTGGCCCTCTATGACGGTCACATGCTCTCGCCCTTCAACAAGACCAACCGCATGTACTACCGCTTTGCATGGAAACAACAGAAAGACGGAACCACGCGAATGGACTTCAAACCTAAGATCTACAACACCCAGCTGCTTAACGGCTATGCCATCATTGAGACAGGCACAGGACGAATCCTCAAGACCATGCTCAACGGCGAGTTTGACATGATCAGTTTCCGTACGGAGATCTTTATGGGCGAGAAAGGCGCAAAATCGCTGATGCCAGACAAATGCAATACGACGGCCACATTCAAGTTCATGGGCAATCGCATCTCCGTGCTCTTCGATGCCAACTACGACTGCCCCATCAGCCTGCCCGACAGCATCGGCAAGTTGTCGAGCCGAGAGGTTATGGACTCCATACGGCCCATCCCCCTATCTGAGACCGACAAGGCCATCTACCAGCACTACGACGAACAACAGCAGAAACACAAAGAGGCAGAGGAACTGGACACGCTTCCCAAGAAACAGAACATCTGGAAGAAAGTCTTCTGGGACACTATCGGAGACAACTTGGTCACACCGATAGCCGCAGAGTCGTCGACAGCCTCTTTCCAGCTCTCGCCCATCATCAATCCGCTCTACCTCAGCTACAGTGAAAGCAGAGGCCTGAGATACAAGATGAAGCTGCATACGAGATACACCTTCTCTGCACACCGATACCTGACGCTGAACCCCACACTCGGCTATAACTTCAAACAGCAAAAATTCTACTTCGATGTGCCCCTGCGCATGACCTACAATCCGAAACGTAATGGATATGCGGAGATTGTCTACAGCAATGGCAACCTTATCACCAACTCAAGTGTGATGGACGCCATCAGGAAGGAATTCGGCGACACCATCAACTTCGATAAAACAGATGTTGACAAGTTTGATGACAACCAGTTGCTCATCTTCAACAACATCATGCTCTTCGACTGGCTTGACATTGAGACAGGTATTATCTGCCACCAGCGTAAAGCCGTAGACAAGGAGGTCATGCAGTATTATGGCATGCCCGTAGAGTACCGAAGCTTTGCACCGCTCTTAGGTGTGAAGATCCAGCCCTGGCTCGACCGGGGACCACTTATCTCCATCGACTGGGAACGCGCCATCAAAGGCATCAACCATTCCAACCTGGAATATGAGCGCATCGAGATTGACGCCTCATGGAAGAAAAAGATCCCAGGACTGCGTGTGCTCAACCTCCGGGCAGGAACCGGATTCTATACCAACAAGCAACAGGACTATTTCGTGGACTTCACCAACTTCCGCGACGAGAACCTGCCCGAAGGATGGGACGACGACTGGAGCGGCGACTTCCAGCTGCTCAGCTCACGCCTCTATAACATGTCGGACTATTACGTCAGAGGCAACATCTCCTATGAGTCGCCCATGCTTCTTGCCACATGGATTCCCTATGTCGGAAAATATATCGAGAAGGAGCGTTTCTACCTGAGCGGTGTACTGCTCCAGCATTCACGTCCCTACTACGAACTGGGTTACGGTTTTACCAACCGCTATATCTCAGTAGGAGCCTTTGCGAGTTTCAGGAACTACCGCTTTGAAAAATTTGGTATCAGTTTTGACTTTGAACTCTTTAAACGATGGTAAAAAACTCAGGAGTTAGTGATAAGGGGCGAGGGGTTAGAATAAACCCGGCAAAGCCCTTGACAGTCTATAAGGCGAGTGCAGGGAGCGGCAAGACCTTCACACTCGCTACCGAATACATAAGGCTGCTCGTGGAGAATCCACAGAGCTACAAGAACATCCTTGCCGTCACCTTCACCAACAAGGCCACTGAGGAAATGAAAATGCGTATCCTCAGCCAGCTCTATGGTATCTGGAAGCAACTGCCCGACAGCGACAACTATCTCAGGAAGATACAAGAGAAAACAGGCTATAGCCCCCAGCTCATCAGTGAGCGCGCAGGTCAGGGACTCGCCAATCTACTGCATAACTACAACTACTTCCGCGTAGAGACCATTGACACCTTTTTCCAAAGCGTGCTGCGCAACATGGCCCGCGAGCTCGACCTCACCACCAACCTGCGCATAGGTCTCAACGACATTCAAGTAGAGGAGATGGCCGTCGACCAGCTCATCGCAGACCTCAGTACAACCGATATCGTACTCCAGTGGATCATAAAATATGTCATGGAGAATATCAGCGATAACAAATCGTGGAACGTCATCTCCCAGATCAAGCGTTTCGGACGTACCATCTTCAACGACGCCTACAAGGGCGTGAGCCGTGAACTGGAACAGAAGATGCAGGAGACGGGCTTCTTTGAGAACTATACCACCGAGCTGCGCAAATTGCGCAAGACAGCAGAAGAGCGCATGAAAGAGATCGGAGAGAGTTTCTTCGACACCCTCAACGGCGAGGGACTCACGATCGACGACCTTGCCAACAAAAGCCGGGGCATAGCCGGATTCTTCCTCAAGTTACAAAAGGGGATCTTTGATCCCAGCATCGAAAACACCACGGTTACCACTTGTCTGACCAATTCCGAAAAATGGTGTGCCAAGACCCATCCTCAACGTAATTTCATCGTTTCACTTGCTAAAGGACCGCTTGGCGATATCCTGCGCTATGCTGTCGAAGAGCGACCCCGCCAATGGAAGATCTACAAGTCGGCTGACCTGACCCTGCGACACCTGAACCAGCTGCGCCTGCTCAGCAGCATCGAGCAGAAAGTACATGCACTCAACGAGAGCAATAACCGATTCCTGCTCAGCGATACCCAGCAGTTGCTTCACTCGCTCATCGACGGCAGCGACTCCCCATTCATCTTCGAGAAGATCGGTACACAGCTTGAGCACGTCATGATTGACGAGTTCCAGGACACATCCACCGTTCAGTGGCAGAACTTCCGCGTACTGCTCGACGAGGCCATGAGCCATCAGGATACAGGCAGTCTTATCGTTGGCGACGTGAAGCAGAGTATCTACCGTTGGCGTTCAGGTGACTGGCGACTCCTGAATGATATCGAAAGCCAGTTCCGACAAGAGCAGATAGAAACGCTGCCCCTGAAAACAAACTATCGCTCATCGCGCCACATCATCACGTTCAACAACACATTCTTCCGTCAGGCTGCCCAACTGGAATATCAGGAACAGAAAGAACTCAACGAGACCGAGGCAGAGCAACTGAAACGTGCCTATGCCGATGTAGAACAGGAAATTCCGGACGATTGCGATCCATCAGGCATAACAGACATCAGACTTCTGCCTGCTGACGACTACATCGCACAGACACTCCAACAGGCCGTCAACACCATTGCCCAGCTCAAATCACAAGGCATCAGACTGCAGGATATCGCCATCCTCGTTCGTGCCAACGCCTATATTCCCCTGATTGCACAATATTTCACGGAGCAGATGCCCGAGGTGACCATCGTCTCAGATGAAGCCTTCCGTCTCGATGCCTCTGCTGCCGTAAAACTGCTGGTAGAGGCCCTTCGCCTGCTTACCCATCCCGATGACATGCTCACGAAAGCTGTCGTTGTGAAGTTATGGCACACTGACGTACTACAGGAAGACAGGAGTGACGACGAACTTCTGCTCAACACGAGCGACCTCGACACGCTACTGCCCGACGCGTTCATCCAACATACCACCGAACTCCTCCACATGCCCCTCTACGAACTGGCAGAGCGACTGCATGCCATCTTCTGTCTCGACAGACTCAACAGTCAGAGTGCCTATGTCTTCGCCTTCTATGACCAACTGGCCAATTACGTCAGTGAAAATACAGCCGACATCGACAGCTTCCTCAGCGAGTGGGATGATAATCTCTGCGGTAAGACCATCCAGAGCGATGAGACCGGGGGAATACGCATTCTCTCCATCCACAAGTCGAAAGGACTCGAATACGACTATGTGATCTGTCCCTTCTGCGACTGGCAGCTGGAGAAGCAGAGTGGCCATATGATCTGGTGCAAGCCCACGGAACCGCCCTTCAGTGACCTGCCTATTGCTCCCATAGACTACAGTCAGAAACAGATGACGGGTACCATCTATGAGAGCGACTATCTGCATGAACACTTGCAGAACACCGTAGACAACCTCAATCTGCTCTACGTGGCCTTCACCCGTGCCTGCAAGGGACTCTATGTCATCGGTAAACGCGGTGCCAAGAGTTCACGTTCAGCATTGATAGAGCAATGTCTGCCCCTCGTGGCCAAAACGCTTCCCTCGGCCGTAATCGACGGAGAAGAAGACGAAAAGGCACCCCTCCACTTCACCTACGGCACCCTCTCACCCTGTCTCCCTGAGTATTCTCTAACCACTCACCACAATCCCGAGCAAAGCTCGCCTACCCGTAGCCTTTCACCCCAAACCACTAAAAACCCTTTCCTTCAGCCCTCAAAGCCACTTTCTGTCACTTTCAAGTATGAAGAGAGTCGCATCAGCTTCCGTCAGAGTAACCGCAGTCAGGCCTTTATGAAAGGCGATGATGCCGACGAAGAGCAACGCCACCACTACATCCAGGCAGGCAGCGTGCTCCATCAGATATTCTCCATGATACGTACAGCCGCCGACATCGACGATGCCTTGAAGCAGTTACAGTTCGAGGGAGTGCTCTACGACGAACAGATCACGCCGGAACGCATCACTGCCATGCTTCGCATGCGTCTGAGCCATCTGAAAGTGGCTGACTGGTTCTCACCACGCTGGTCGCTGTTCAACGAGTGTACTATTCTCTCAGTAGAAGACGGCGAGGTGCATGAGCACCGTCCAGACCGTGTGATGACCGATGGACAGAAATGGGTTATCGTCGACTTTAAGTTCGGCAGTCCGAAGCCCGAATATCACGATCAGGTGCGTCAGTATATGCAACTCCTTGAGGCAATGGGTCATCAACAGATCACCGGCTATCTCTGGTACGTCTATAGTAATCAAATTGAGGAAGTTAGAAAACCGTAAATCGAAATCAGAAAATGAAGAGTTTCCTTGAACACGTAGCAGCCGACCTGCTCTCCCGATATGGCACCGACCTCTCACACATCGCAGTCGTCTTTCCCAACAAGCGTGCCTCCCTTTTCCTCAATGAGTACCTTGCACGTCTGGCAGGACAGCCCATCTGGAGTCCCGCCTACATCACCATCAGCGACCTCTTCCGCAGTCACTCCCAACTGAAAGTCGCCGACCCGATCCTACTCGTCTGTGAACTGCACAAATGCTTCACCCAATGTACGGGTATCGATGAAACGCTCGATCACTTCTACGGCTGGGGGCAACTGCTGCTCTCCGACTTCGACGACCTTGACAAGAACATGGGCCCTGCCGACCAAGTGTTTGCCAATCTGCGCGACATCCATGAACTCGATGATCTCTCCTATCTTACAGACGAACAGCGGGAGATCATCCGCCGCTTCTTCAGCAACTTCTCCGACGATCACAACAGTGAACTCAAACAGCGTTTCCTCCGTCTCTGGAGTCACATCGGCGATATCTACCACACCTTCAACAAGCAGCTCGCCAGTCAGCAACTATGCTACGAGGGAGCCCTCTACAGACAAGTAGCTGAAGACGAGACCATCCAGTTCAGTTATGACACCTATGCCTTCGTCGGTTTCAACCTTCTCCAACAGGTCGAACAGGCCCTTTTCCGGAGACTGGAGAAAGCTGGCAAGGCCATCTTCTATCAAGACACCGACGAGCAGCCCCCACAGCAGGTGACCTACATCAGTGCACCTACCGAAAACATCCAGGCCCGATACGTCAGCCAGTGGCTCACGCCAGAGCGCATCTCGGCAGGACGACGAACTGCCATCGTGCTTTGCGACGAGCGACTGCTTCAGCCCCTCATCCACAGTCTGCCTGAAACCGTCAGCAAGGTCAACATCACAACCGGCTACCCTTTGAGTCTGACGGCTGCCGCCACCCTTGTCAGCCATTATTTCAACTTACAGGTCAACGGTTACTCCCAGAAGACAGGCACTTTCCGCCGTCATTGGCTCGACATGCTCCGCAAGCATCCTTATGCCGATCTCTTCCCCGAGGACATTGCCGAAAACCATTATACAGACAACAGCACCCTGCTCCACGCCCTGCTCGACATCATCCGTCACATTGCCACCCAACTACCCCCTCTAACCCCTCACCTTTTCACCCTCTCACCTTTGCACTCTGAATCCCTCTTCCGCATCTACACACTGCTCAACCGTGTGTCAGGACTCGTCGACGAGGGAGTCCTCCGTGTAGATACCGTTACGCTACAGCGCCTGATCGGCCAACTTGTGCAGACCACCACCATACCCTTTCACGGAGAACCCGTCGAAGGGCTTCAGATCATGGGTGTGCTCGAAACCCGCAACCTTGACTTCGACCACGTGCTGCTGCTCTCCTGCAACGAGGGGAACATGCCAAAGGGCATCAACGACACCTCATTCATCCCCTACAGTATCCGGAAGGCCTACGGACTCACCACTGTCGATCATAAGGTCGCCATCTATCAACATTACTTCCACCGGCTGCTCCAGCGCACCCAAGACGTCACGCTCGTCTACAACAATTCCACAAACGATGGACAAAGGGGTGAAATGTCACGCTTCATGCTCCAGCTCATGTCCATTTTCAATTATCCCTCATCCATTATCCATTATCATTTGTCAGCCGGCCAGGAGACGCATCCCCGCACCCCTCAGCCCATCGAGAAAACATCAGATATCATCAACGTGCTCCGGAGACGCTTTGAAACCGACGGCATTAGTCCTACTGCCATCATTACATATCTCCGATGCCAGCTTCGCTTTTTCTACCACTATGCCTGTAACATCATCGAGCCAGACGAAACGCAAGAAGATCTCATCGACAACCGTATCTTCGGTAACATTTTCCATAAAGCAGCCCAAACGGTCTACGAACGTCTCATGGCACTGACAGGTAACCACATTACATCATCAGCCATCGACAACCTTTTGAAAAGTGTTGTGGAAATCGAACAGGCAGTAGACCAAGCCTTCCAGACAGAGCTATTCCCTCTTACCCCTAATCTATCCGGCTTACAAATCATCAACCGTGAAGTCATCATCAGATATGTGCGTCAACTCCTCGAGGCTGACCGCCGCCATACCCCGTTCAAGATCCTGGGCCTTGAGAAGCCTGTCACATTTAATACTCAAAATATGAAGATTCGCGGCATCATAGACCGTCTCGATCAGATTACCGACCCGCAGACCGGTCTTGAACGCATACGCATGATTGACTATAAAACGGGATTCCATCGACAAAAAGACCTTCCTGACGTCGATGCCATTTTCGACCCCGCCAACATCCCCAGTCATAGCGACTATTACCTGCAGGCCTTCCTCTACAGCCATATCGTCCGCAGCAAAACCGATCTGCCTGTAGCCCCTTCCCTGCTCTTTATCCAGCATGCCGGCTCTGATGACTACGATCCTACGCTGACACTCGCCCGTCAACCCGTCACCGACATTGCCACAGAGTCCGACCGTTTCATGCTGCTGCTCAAGGAAAAAATCAGCGAGATCTTCAATCAAGACCTCGCCTTCAATCCTACAACCGATACCGACCATTGCCGCAGCTGCCCCTATGGCTCCCTCTGTTGCAAATAGTAATTGTGAATAAGATTATCGGTTTTTGTTCCTACTGAACCAATTGTGCGTATAGTTATACATTACCAGCGAAGCTATAGTCAGGGCAAGCGAGGTGATGAGCGCCTGGTGCGGTGAGCCTGCGAACAGCCCAAGTCCGATACCAAGTCCCCATGCAATACCACTCTCCCACCCAAGCATGAAGGTACTCTGAGACGTACCGCGCTGACAATGACGACTCAGCTTGATGAAAAATATCAGGAAACGCGATCCGATCAGTCCGATACCACAGCCGATGAAGGCTGGAGCAGCATAATAGACGATATGCTGTGTCCTTGTAAGAAACATAAGCAGGGCTGCAATAATCAGGATCATCCCTGACACCACTTCACTCTTCACCTCAGCATCGCGGAAGACAAACCGCTGCGCGATGATGGCACCAAAGAAGCCGACCATCATCATGGAAAAGAACTGTACACTAACCACTCGCTCGGCTATGCCGCTTGGCTTGTCCAAGAACCCCTCACCCCTAACCACTAAACATGAAAACAGAATGCCGACAGCTATCGTAATGAGCTGGAGGTTGAGGAAAAGAGGAAATCCGTGGGGAAGGAAAAACCGGTCGAGACTAACTGTCGGGATATCGTCCTGAGGAGCGCGGAAAGGGAAATGGACGAAAGATATCATCAGAAGGCTGACCAACGCACAACCCATAGCAGCCAGCAAAACAGCATCGAAGTTGATGAAATGGTCAAGCAATAATCCAGCCAAAGGACCCAGGGAAAGAGCAAAGCGACCAAACCATGAGGCACAATGATTCGCCTCAGTACGCTGATAGCTCTCACAAGTGTCAATAATCAGCGTGCTGGCCAATACCATCTGTGCCAGACCGAAGAAAGCCCCAAGGAAGAAACGCTGAAGAACAATCAAGGAAACCTCGACAAACTGACAAAACTCAGTGTCGAAGTAATAGAGTACGCCCTGCAGTCCAGCCATCACCAGAACCGACAACAGACAGACCTGATTACGACGGTAATGCTGTACCAGGAATGACACAAAACCACCGAACGTAAAAAGGCCAAGGCCAAAAGCCCCCATCGCCAATCCTGTCTGGAGGTCATTGAAACCCTGCTCTGCCAATAGCCAGCGTGGCATAACGGGGACCAGCATATAGACCGACATAGTCAGCAACAGATTGGCCACCGCCATCAGCCAGAAGTCGCGATGCCATAACCGGAAATGCACTGGAGTATTCTGCGAATTCATCTTCTCAACCCCTTACTATTCACTATTTTACCGTTTTAACTTTAAGAGTCGCTCATAGTCAAGATCCAGATAGTCAGCAATCTGATAATCCGAAAATGGGGCTATGGCCTCGGTACTGTTGGTCGTGGCAACCCCGACAACAGTCATCCCTGCCGCACGCCCAGAGCGAAGGCCGTTGAAGCTATCCTCGAAAACGATACATTCCCCCGGCGTCAATCCAAATCGCTCTGCCGCCTTCAGATAGCAGTCTGGATCAGGCTTGCTTCGGGCAAAATCCTCTGATGTGAGTATCTCGTCGAAAAGACTTTGGAAAGACGGCTGATATCGATAGACACTCTCCATCTTGGGAATATTCGAACTGGTGACCACTGCAGTCTTCACCCTATGGGCATGAAGGTCAGCAATCAGCGCCTCAAACCCAGCGATATAGTCATAATGCATTGACTCCTCATAATCATCTAGACGACGAGTGATATCATCACGTTCCCCCTCCAGAGGCCCGTTGAACCACCGGTCGTATATCTGCGTAAGCGTAGACCCTTTAATCTCATGTTCGAGACCTGGGTGTTCGGGATGATATTGACGGCAGATCATACCCCAAAAGACGGAGTACTGGGGCTCGGTGTCAAACACCACACCATCGAGATCGAACAGCGCAGCCTTAAACTTTTTTTCCTGCATATCATGAATTTTGGTGCAAAAGTAATGTTTTTCAACGAGAAATTTGCTGTTTTCCCAATTTTAGTGTATTTTTGCAGCTAAAATAATGATTATGGACAAGAAACAGATTATTTCAACCCTACTGACACCTGTTTTGTTATTGTTAGCCAGTTGTAGGCAGAACGAAGAGCAAGTTCTGACTTTCGACACGTTCACGATAGACAAGACCGTCGCCCTATCGGATGAAGAGCGGTCACCTCAGTGTAGCATGAGTCTGACGTTAGCCTATGCCACAGAGGCCAACGGGCACCGGGCTGAAGTACTCAATAATTATGTCATCAAACGCCTGTTTGATAAACAGGACATCTCGATGCAAACTGCTGCAGAAGAGTTTATCAAACAGTACACCACAAACTACAAGAGCGACATGCTCCCCCTCTATAACCAGGACCGCGCTGATACCACCAGACGAGCCTGGTTTGAATACCACTACATCATTACTACAGAGACCCGACCCGGCAGCAAGGGGACAACTGCTTATCTGGCAACGGTGGACTATTACGAGGGCGGTGCCCACGGTATCAACCAACTGCTCACCATGAACTTCGAAACGGAAACCGGCCAGAAGCTGGAACTGAAAGATATCTTCACTGACGGCTATGAGAAGCAGCTGACCACTATCTTATGCAATGCGTTACAACAGAAGACAGGTGCAAAATCCTTAGCCGAACTGAAGAACAAGGGTTATCTTTTATCGATGGAAATGTTCCCTTCTGAAAATTTCATCCTCGACGAGGAAACCATCACATTCGTCTACAACCCCTACGAAATCGCACCCTATGCGATGGGAACCACCGAGCTGACGATTCCCTACAATGACATCCAACACCTGTTGAAGAACTCTTTCAACTATTAGGCTATGACATCAGAGATTATCAAGAAATACTTTCCGCAGCTCAGCGAAGAGCAACAGCGTCAGTTCGATGCACTTGACGCGCTCTACAGAGACTGGAACGCGAAGATCAACGTCATCTCGCGCAAGGATATAGACAACCTCTACGAGCACCATGTACTCCACTCACTCGCTATTGCGAAGGCTATTAATTTCCGCCCAGGCACAGAGATTCTCGACTTCGGCACAGGAGGCGGTTTCCCAGGCATTCCCCTAGCCATCCTATTCCCTGAGTGCCAGTTCAAGCTCATTGACGGTACGGGGAAGAAAATCCGCGTGGCACAGGAGGTGGTCAATTCCATCGGACTGAAGAACTGTCACCCGGAGCATCTGCGCGGCGAGGAGGAGAAGGGACGGTTCGACTTTATCGTGAGCCGTGCCGTGATGCCCCTGACCGATCTTGTGAAAATCGTGAAAAAGAACATTGCGAAGACCCAGCGGAATGCATTGCCCAACGGCATAATCTGTCTGAAAGGCGGCGACCTGCAGGCAGAGTTGCGCCCCTTCTACAAGATTGCCGATACGACTGACATCAGCACCTTCTTCGCCGAAGAGTGGTTTAAGGACAAATACGTGATTTATCTACCTATCAAAGTATAATATGCTGAACATACAAACATTCATGTGCAACCTGCTTCAGGAAAACACCTACGTGGTGAGCGACGAGACAAAAGAGTGCGTCATCATCGACTGCGGAGCTTACTATGAGGAAGAGCGCACAGCCATCACCCAATATATCGAAAGCGAAGGACTGAAGCCCAAGCACCTACTTTGCACACACGGGCACTTCGATCATAACTTCGGCATCGACACCATTTATCACGCCTTCGGGCTGAAGGCAGAGATTGCCGCAGAAGACGAATTTCTGATCAACAATCTGAACGGACAGTTCAAGGACATTGTGGGCGTAGGACTGAAAAGGGAATTTCCTCAAGCAGGACGCTTCTTCGAGCCTGGTGAGACCATCCGCTTCGGCAACCATGAGCTGAAAATACTGAAAACACCCGGACATACGCCTGGAGGCGTGGTGTTCTACTGCGAGGAAGAACACACAGCCTTTACCGGCGACACCCTGTTCAAGATGAGCGTGGGACGAACGGACTTTGAGAAAGGCAACTATCAGGACCTGATGGACAGTCTGAGGAACGTGATTGCCAAACTGCCCGCAGAAACGATCGTTTACAGCGGACACGGGCCGAAGACCACCATCGGCGAGGAGCTGAGATACAACCCCTATCTGCACTAAAAAAGGATTACTTCAACTGATCGTACCACTCTTTCAGGGCACCACGTGGCGTTCCCTGAACGACAAGGGCATCCAGCAGTTGTCGGGCTTCCTTCCGACGACCTTGTCTGATTAAAGCATCAACCTTGGAAACTGCATATTCCACTTTCGCAGGCTTACGGCTGATGGCCTCATCCCAGTCGAAGACGGCTACATCGTAGAGCTTTTGTTCCATCTCGTAGGCAGCACGAGAAGCATAGGCATCGGCACTGTCGGGAAACAGCAGAACAATGCGATTGAATTCGTCGAAGGTATCGGCCTTGCGCCCCAACTTCTGAAGGGTGTGCGCCAATCCAAGATGGGCCTCGAAATGATCGGGCTGAATAGCAAGAAACGACTCATAGTCGGCGCGCGCCTGATCATAATGATGGAGCTGGGTCTGACAGAACGCGCGGAAATAGAGTGCCGCCAGGTTACGGTTGTCAATACGTAATACAAAGCCATATTCCTGAACGGCATATTCCCACTGACCGAGATTGATATTCGCCTCAGCCTTCTTCAAGCGCAAATCGGTGCTCTGGGGATTCTTGTTGATAGCCTCAATAAGCGTCGAGACTGAGTCGCGCCACTCTTGCGGTGTCTGTGCCGAAGCACAAACACCCGCAAGTAATAGCATCATTATTAACAATTTACGCATTCTTAATATAGTTTACAATCCACTGGCCGACCTCACGAGTGCCGTACTTTTCACCGCCAGCGACCTGGATCTCCGGCGTACGAACGTTGGCAGCCAGCGACGCATTGACGGCCTCACGCACCAACGAACCTTCCTTCTCGAGTCCAAAATGCTCGAGCAGCATGGCGGCAGAGAGAATCTGTGCCAACGGATTGGCAAGATTCTGACCTGCAGCCTGCGGCCATGAGCCATGTACAGGCTCGAAGAGCGGAGTATGCTCACCCAGGGATGCAGAGGGCTGAAGTCCCATAGAACCAGTAATACAGGCAGTCTCGTCGGTGAGAATATCGCCAAAAGTGTTCTCGGTGACGATCACATCAAAGAAACGGGGCTCGGTGAGTACACGCATCGAGGCATTGTCGATGAACATATAGTCGGTGTGCACCTCGGGATACTGAGGCTCGATTTCCTTGGCAATCTGACGCCACAGACGCGAGCTGGCGAGGATGTTGGCCTTGTCGACAACCGTCAGGTGACGATTGCGCTTCATGGCCATCTCAAAGCCCAGCTTCACGATGCGCTCAATCTCCGGACGGGTATAGATATCCGTATCGTAGGCCTTGTCGTTGTCCTGAAATCTCTCGCCGAAGTACATACCGCCGGTAAGTTCGCGCAGCACCACGAAGTCAGCCCCGCGAATGAGCTCATCCTTCAGCGGCGACTTGTGCAGCAGGCAGTCGAAGGTAGCCACAGGGCGCACGTTGGCATAGAGTCCCAGTTTCTTTCGCATAGCGAGAAGCCCCACCTCAGGACGGATCTTTGCCGTGGGGTCGTGGTCGTACTTCAGGTCACCGACAGCAGCAAAGAGTACGGCATCGGCTCGCATACATACTTCATGGGTAGAGTCGGGATAAGGATCACCCACCTCGTCGATGGCATGGGCACCACAGATAGCCTCCTCGTATTCAAACTGGTGTCCGCACTTCTCAGCTATTGCATCGAGCACAGCCACACCCTGTTTCATAATCTCAGGGCCGATACCATCGCCCGCAAGAATCGCAATCTTCAATTTCATAGTTCGTTTGTTTTATCGTTTTCAAATATGTTCAGCATCTTGAATGTAGCCTTGATGGCGGCTTCAGTCTGGTCGGCATCAAGACCTCTGGTGCGGAATATCTTGCCGTTGTCGTTCCAGGTGATAACCGTCTGCACGAGGGCATCTGTGCGTCCGCCTGGAGGAATCGTGACGGCATAGTTCTGTAGAATGGGGAATGTGCGGTCGAGATACTTGCGATAGATATAGCGCAGCGACTTCACGAAGGCGTCATACTGTCCGTCTCCGGTAGCCGACGCCTCATAGGCCTTACCATTTATCTCCACCTTAATATTGGCACCAGGCTTCAATCCATAAGCCGTTGACACCACATAACTGACGAGCTTCACTTTATCCTCCGGCGCATCGTGCTTCAGCACATCGCTCACGATGAAGGGAAGATCCTCCTGAGTAACGATTTCCTTCTTGTCGCCAAGTTCGGTGATGCGCTGGGTGACGCGACGTGTCTGTTCGGGCGTGAGTTCAAGACCGAGCTCTTCGAGATTCTTGGCAATGTTGGCCTTGCCGCTGTTCTTGCCGAGGGCATACTCCCTTCGACGCCCAAAGCGCTCCGGCACGAGCTCGTTCTGATAGAGACCGCTTTTCTTGTCGCCATCGGCATGAACACCGGCCACCTGCGTAAACACATTGTCGCCGATGATGGGCTGATTGGGGGCTACGGCGATGCCACTATAACTCTCGACAAGGCGGGAGATATCATTGAGCTTGTTCTCGTTGATATTCGTCTTGGCATGGAACTGATCCTTCAGAATCACCTGCACGCTCGACAGCGGGGCATTGCCACACCGTTCGCCCAGCCCGTTCACTGTCACGTGAAGTCCCTTCGCACCGCTGAGCACGGCAGCGAGAGAATTACTGACGGCCAGATCGTAGTCGTTGTGGGCGTGGAAGTCGAAATGGGTATCAGGATAGCGCTTCAGCATCTTTCGGAAATACTCAATACACTGCAGGGGGTTCATGATGCCAAGCGTGTCGGGGAGCATAAAGCGGCGGATGCCGATGTCGCAGAGCGCGTCCATCATATCATAGACATAGAAGGGAGAATCTTTCATGCCGTTCGACCAGTCTTCAAGATAGAGATTCACGGTCATCCCCTTCGAACGGGCATATCTCACCGTCCGGCTGATATCCTCGATATGATCCTCCGGCGACTTCTGGAGCTGCTCCGTGCAATGGCGCAGGGAGCCTTTGGCCAGGAGATTGACGGTCTTCGCACCACAGGATTCCACCCAGTCGATACTCTTTCCGCCGTCGATGAATCCTAACACCTCCACCCTTTCGAGCTTGTCGATCTTGGCGGCAAAGCGGCAGATCATGCCGACGGCCTCCTTCTCGCCTTCAGAGACACGTGCCGATGCCACCTCGATGCGGTCCACATTCAGGTCGTTGAGCAGCATTCGGGCGATGATCAGCTTCTCGTGAGGCAGGAACGACACACCGCTGGTCTGCTCGCCGTCGCGCAGCGTGGAGTCCATGATCTCCACGAACGGCTGGATGCGTTGGTAGTGGTTTACTTGTTCACTTGTTCCCATAATTCTGTTTTCGTTTGGTTCTGAACGAGGAAATCGATATCATCGAGCCCCTGCATCAGACAATGTTTCTTGTAGCCGTTGATCTCGAAGTGCTCACTGCGGCCGGTGGCGAGGTTCGTCACCTTCTGACGAGGTAGATCGACCGTCACCTCGGTCTTCGGATTATTCCGGATACTCTGGAACAGTTCCGACAGAAAGTCTTCACTCACCTGCACCGGCAGCACAAAGTTGTTGAGTTCATTGTTCTTGTGGATATCGGCGAAGAACGAGCTGATGACCACGCGGAAGCCGTAGCCGGCGATGGCCCAGGCTGCATGCTCGCGGCTGGAACCCGAGCCGAAGTTCTTGCCCGCCACGAGGATGCAGCCCGAGTAGGTGGGATCATTGAGCACGAAGTCCCGGTTCAGCGTGCCGTCGGCGTTGTAGCGCCAATCGCGGAACAGGTTGTCGCCAAAGAAACTCTCCTCCCGCGTCGTAGCCTTCAGAAATCGGGCGGGTATGATCTGGTCGGTGTCGACATTCTCCAATGGAAGCGGCACGCAGGTCGATGTTATGATATCAAACTTTTGTTTCACTTTGATATTTACGATTTACGGATTTACGATTTACGATTTATATTAACTCCCGAGGGTCGGTGATGACTCCAGTGACGGCGGCGGCGGCGGCAACGAGCGGACTGGCTAGGACGGTGCGGGCACCGGGACCCTGACGACCCTCGAAGTTGCGGTTAGAAGTTGAGACGGAGAGTTTCCCGGCGGGAATCTTGTCGTCGTTCATCGCCAGACATGCCGAACAGCCCGGCTGACGGATTTCGAAGCCGGCGGCCGCGAGCACCTTGTCGAGCCCCTCTTCACGGATCTGACGATCGACGGACCATGAGCCGGGCACGAGCCATGCCACCACATCAGCAGCCTTCCGACGGCCCTTCACCACGGAGGCAAAGGCCCGGAAATCCTCGATGCGCCCGTTGGTGCAGGCACCGAGGAACACGTAGTCCACCTTCGTGCCGAGCAGCTTCTGCCCGGGCTTGAAGCCCATATAGCTCAGCGCCTTCGCGAAGCCTGCCCCACCCTCGGCGGGGATAGCCTCCGAGATGCCGATGCCCATGCCGGGATTCGTGCCGTAGGTGATACGCGGTTCGATGTCGGCAGCGTCGAAGGCGAGCTCCTTGTCGAACACGGCATCGTCGCCGCTCCTCAGCATCTTCCAGTAGGCGATGGCCTTCTCCCAGTCGTCACCCTTCGGCGCGAACTCGCGGCCCTTGAGATACTCAAACGTGGTCTCGTCGGGGGCGATGAATCCGCCGCGGGCGCCCATCTCTATCGAGAGGTTGCAGAGCGTCAGGCGGCCTTCCATTGATAATGCGGTGATGACATCACCCGCATACTCGACGAAGTAGCCAGTCGCGCCGCTGGTCGTCAGCTTTGCCATCAGATAGAGGGCGACATCCTTTGCCGTCACGCCGAGCGCCAGGCGGCCGTTGACCGAGATGCGCATCGACTTGGGCTTCTGCTGCAGGATGCACTGCGAGGCCAAAACCATCTCCACCTCGCTCGTGCCGATGCCGAAGGCGACGGCTCCCATCGCACCGTGGGTCGAGGTGTGCGAGTCGCCGCAGACGATGGTCATCCCCGGCAGCGAGAGCCCCTTCTCGGGCCCGACGACGTGGATGATGCCGTTGTCCTTCGACATCATGCCGTAGTACGTCAGCCCGAACTCGGTGGCATTCCGCTCCAGCGTATCCACCTGCTTCCGCGACACCAGGTCGGCGATGGGCTTGTCCTGGTCGTGCGTCGGCGTGTTATGATCCGGCATGCAGTAGATCTTCTCCGGGCGGAAGCACTTCAGCCCACGCGCCCGCATGCCGTCGAACGCCTGAGGCGACGTCACCTCGTGGCAGTAGAGGCGGTCGATGTACAGCTGCGTTGGACCGTCGTCCACCTGCTGGACGACGTGCCTGTCCCATATCTTATCAAATAATGTATTCATTCGTCATTCTTCTTAAACTTGTTGATACAGTCGATGTAAGCCTCGACGCTGGCGGTCACGATATCCGTGTTCGCACCGAAGCCGTAGTAGAGGCTTCCGTCGTACTCCACCTGCATGTGAACCTTTCCCACGTCATCGGAGCCCTTCGAGATGGCCTGGATGGTGAACTCCTTCAGCGTCATCTGCTTCATGATGATCTTCTTCAGCGCCTTAATGGCAGCGTCGACGGGGCCGTTGCCCGAGGCGGCGGCCTCGAACTTCTGGCCGCTGATGTCGAGTCCGATGGAGGCGACGCTGCGCACGCCCTTGCCCGTGGTCACCTGCAGGAAGTCAAGGCGCACGGCGTGGGTCTCGGCCATGTCGGCTCCGGCGAGCATCAGCACGTCGGCATCGGTCACCTCCTTCTTCTGGTCGGCGAGCACGAGGAACTTCTCGTAGATCATGTCGATCTTCTCCTCCTCGAGGTCCACACCGTTCACGTGCAGGCGGTGCTTGAGGGCGGCGCGACCGCTGCGGGCGGTGAGCACGATCGAGTTGTCGTCGATGCCCACGTCCTTCGGGTCGATGATCTCGTAGGTATGCACGTTCTTCAGCACGCCGTCCTGATGGATGCCGCTCGAGTGGGCGAAGGCGTTGCGGCCCACGATGGCCTTGTTGGGCTGGACGGGCATGTTCATCAGGCTCGACACCATGCGCGACGTGGGATAGATCTTCGTCGTGTTCACGTTGGTCTCGATCTCGATTGTCTTGTGGCACTTCAGAATCATGGCGATCTCCTCGAGCGAGGTGTTGCCAGCGCGCTCACCGATGCCGTTGATGGTTACCTCCACCTGGCGCGCACCGGCCATCACGCCGCTCAGCGTGTTGGCAGTGGCCAGCCCCAGGTCGTTGTGGCAGTGGGTCGAGATGATGGCGCGGTCGATGCCGTCAACGTGTTCGCGCAGGTACTTGATCTTCTCGTAGTACTCCTGCGGCAGGCAGTAGCCCGTCGTGTCGGGGATGTTCACCACCGTGGCGCCTGCCTTGATAACGGCCTCGACCACGCGGGCCAGGTACTCGTTGTCCGTCCGCCCGGCGTCCTCGCAGTAGAACTCCACGTCGTCCACGTAGCGCTTGGCATAGCGCGTGGCGGCTACGGCCTGTTCGAGGATATGCTCGCGGTCGGAGTTGAACTTGTAGAGGATGTGCTCGTCGCTCGTGCCGATGCCCGTGTGAATGCGCTTGTGCTTGGCATACTTCAGCGAGTCGAAGGCCACGTCGATGTCGCGTTCCACGGCGCGGGTCAGCGCGCAGATGACGGGCCAGGTGACGGCCTTCGAGATCTCAATCACCGAGTTGAAGTCGCCGGGGCTCGAAATGGGGAATCCGGCCTCGATCACGTCCACGCCCAGCTGTTCGAGCGCCTTGGCCACCTGGATCTTCTCCACCGTGTTCAGCTGGCATCCGGGCACCTGTTCGCCGTCCCGGAGCGTCGTGTCGAAAATGTAAAGTCTGTCGTCTACCATATTATTTACAATTTACATATTTACGATTTAACCTTATGAAAAAAGCCCTTCACACTCGGAAGTGAGAAGGGCTCTATCTGATTTTCAATCTTCAATTTTCAATCTTCAATTATCTACACACCTAATCACTTCCGACCGCTCCCTGCAGTCGAATAATAATGAGGCCGTTAAGTAGGTTCTGAATCTTCATCTTGTCACTAATTTAATGATTTCAGCTGCAAAAGTAAGCATTTCTTTTCGAACAAACAAATAATTCGTCACTTTTTTGCGCAATTATTACACAAGACTACTCGTTCGCGGCGCGGTAGATGGCCTGCATGTCGTCGGGGCCGAGCACTTCCATCGAGCCGATGCTCATCTTGCCGCCGCGGCTGCACTTGGCTACCATCTCGGCGATCTCCGCGTCGGTGGCCTGGCGGCCTATCAGCGCGGGGATGCTCACGGGCATGCCGATGGAGGTGAAGAAGCGCTCGAGGGCCTCGACGCCGCGCTGGGCGACGGCCCGCTGCGCCTCGGCATCGGCAGCGAGCAGGGCGGCGTCGGCGGCGGGCACGGCGATGCCCATCACGTTGGTGGCGAACTTCACGAAGCGGGCGAGGTGGCGGTCCATCACGTAGCGGGCCCAGGAGCCCCAGATGGCGGCGAGGCCCGCGCCGTGAGTCACGCCGAAGAGCCCCGAAAGCTCGTGCTCCAGCTTGTGGCAGGCGAAGTCCTTCTCCGTGCCGCACTCCATCAGGTCGTTGTGCGAGAGCGAGCTGGCCCACATGATGGCGGCGCGGTACTCGTAGTTCTCCGGCTCGGCGAGCACGACGGGCGTCGACTCGATCACCGTGCGCAGCAGGGCCTCGGCGAGGGCGTCGGTGAGCCGCGCGTCCTCATACTTCGAGAAGTAGCGCTCCATCGTGTGCATCATGATGTCGGTAGCGCCGGCGGCCGTCTGATAGGCGGGCAGCGTGAAGGTGCGCTTGGGGTTCATGATGGCGAAGCGGCAGCGGCAGAGGTCGCTGTTCACGCCGCGCTTCAGCATCCCCTCGTCGTTGGTGACGACGCAGCTCGACGACATCTCGCTTCCCGCGGCGGGTATGGTGAGCATCACGCCGATGGGCAGGCACTCGCGGGGCACAGCCTTGCCGTCCCAGAAGTCCCACACGTCGCCGGGATAGCCCACGCCGTAGCCGATGGCCTTCGCCGAGTCGATGACGCTCCCGCCGCCCACGGCGAGGATGAAGTTCACATGCTCGCGGCGGCAAAGCTCGATGCCCTCGCGCACTTTCGAGAGCAGCGGGTTAGGCACTACCCCACCCAACTCCACGAACGCGATGCCGGCCTCAGTGAGCATCTTCTCCACCTTGTCGAGCAGACCCGAGCGGCGGGCAGAGCCGCCGCCGAAGTGCACGAGCACCCGGCCGCCACCATACTGCTGAATCAACTGCGGAAGCTTCTCCTCCGCCTCACGCCCGAACACTACGCGCGTCGGTGCATAGAAAGTAAAATCCTTCATAACTTTGGTTTTGTTTTGTGCCGCAAATATAATCAATTATTTCCATTCTTCAAAATCTTTTAAGGAGTTTTTCATATTATCTCCCGATTTGTTTTGCATTTCACTCATTTTGCACTACCTTTGCATCCCGAAATGAAAAAGATCCTTATATATATAATAATAGGTATAGGTGCGCTGACGGCCGTGAGCCACTTTGTCGGCACACCGGAACATCGGGGCATGCGCCTCGCGGCTGTTCCGGCGGCGGAGCACGATGACGGACAGCGAGCCCCACAGCATACCAACTCGGCTGCGCTGGCCGAGGAGCTGAAGTATTACTTCGACCGTCACGACGTGAGCGACGAGGGCTACGAGATGGTAGCCGCCTTCGCTGCGGGCCAGAGGCTCGTCGTGGAGCCCTCGCCCGCCGTCACCGCCCTAAGCGTCGGCACATGGCGCGGTCATCGCCGCGAGGGAACAGTCGTCAGTCTCGACTCCGCCGGCCGCACAGTCGTTGCCACGTGGCAGGCTGACACCATCGAGCGCGGCATCCGCACCGACTCGGCTGGCATCTACGTCGGAGATTTCTCCAATCTGAAAGCCCACGGCCACGGTGCCTTCTACCGCCCCGACGGCAGCTATGCCGAGGGGCACTGGGAGAACGACCGCCAGCAGGGATTCGGCATCGAGCTGCTCACGCCCCGTGACGAGGATCCCCGCCTGCGCGTCGGCGAATGGATCGGCGGACGGTTTCAAGGCGAAAGGATGAAATACACCTCGGAGCGCATCTACGGCATCGACATCGCCAAGTACCAGCACGGCCGCGGCCGACGCGCACTGCCCATCCGCTGGGACCAGTTGCGCATCATCCACGTCGGGCGCAAGGGAGCCGGCAACGTCAGCGGCGGCCAGGCCGACTACCCCATCTCGTTCGTCTACATCAAGTCGACCGAGGGCACGACCATCCGCAACCGCTTCTACGTGAACGACTACGCCCAGGCCCGCAAGCGCGGCATCCCCGTCGGGGCCTACCACTTCTGGAGCGTGCGTACCGGCGGGACCCAGCAGGCGCAGCACTTCATCCGCAACACGCTCTTCAGAACGGGCGACCTGCCCCCCGTGCTCGACATAGAGCCCACCGACGCCCTCATCAGGCAGACGGGCGGCGAGGAGAAGCTGTTCCGCGAAGTACGAATTTGGCTCAACACCGTCGAGCGATTCACTGGCGTGAAGCCCATCCTCTACGTCAATCAGAAGTTTGTGAACGATCACCTCTCGAAGCAGGCTGACCTGAAGCGCGACTACCGCGTGTGGATCGCCCGATACAGCGAGTACAAGCCCGACGTGCGGCTGACCTACTGGCAGCTATGCCCTGACGGCCGGGTGAGAGGCATCACGGGCGACGTGGACATCAACGTCTTCAACGGCTACAAGAGCCAGTTCGAAGAGTTCCTCGAAAACGAAACTATCAAGCGACGCTGAACGTTATGAAGACAATATTGATCCTGGTGGGAAAGACCACCGACAAGCATTTCCAGGCCGGCATCAGCGACTATACTGAGCGCATCGGCCACTACATGCCCTTCGAGATTCTCACCATCCCCGAGCTCAAAAACACGAAGAATCTCTCGGAAGAGCAGCAAAAACAAGCCGAGGGAGAGCTGATCCTCAGGCAATTGCAAACACCTGACACCGTCGTGCTACTCGACGAGCACGGTAAAGAACTACGCAGTGTCGAGTTCGCCCGCTGGCTCCAGCAGAAGCAGTCGACAGCCCGCCGCCTCGTCTTCGTCATCGGCGGGCCCTACGGATTCTCGCAGGCCGTCTATGGCCGCGCCAACGAGCAGCTATCCCTCTCGCGGATGACGTTCTCCCATCAGATGGTCCGCCTCGTCTTCACCGAGCAGATCTACCGCGCCTGCACCATCATCAAGGGCGAACCCTATCACCATGAATAAAGAAATCCCCGCCGGCTGGCGGGGATTGTCGTTTCTTAGAGGTCGTTGTAATTCTGGACGCTGAACGTCGTTGTCCGCATGTCGCCCGTATCGAAGCCTCGCTTCAGCCAACGTTTGCGCTGGTCAGAGGTTCCATGAGTGAACGACTCCGGTGTGGCACGCCCCTGAGCCTTCTTCTGCAGCCAGTCGTCGCCGATGGCCTTTGCCAGTTCAAGACCCTTCTCCAAGTCGCCGTATTCCATCGAGTGGTTCATCGCATCCTCATAGTGAGCCCATACACCGGCATAGTAGTCGGCCAGCAGCTCCAGGCGCACGCTGATCTGATTGGCATGCACCTTGTCGGTCTGGTTCATCGCCTGATGAGCCTTACCAAGCGAGCCCGTCAGATTCTCCACGTGATGACCGATCTCATGGGCTATCACGTAGGCATAGGCGAACGTATTTCCCTCGACGCCGAGCTGACGCTTCATCTGCGTGAAAAACGAAAGGTCGATGTAGAGCTTCTGATCGCCAGAGCAGTAGAAAGGACCCACAGCAGCCGTTGCCGAACCGCAGGCAGAGTTCACCTGATTCGAGAACAGCACGAGCGTCGGCGGCGTGTATGATCCACCCATCTCTTCAAACACCTTGCCCCATACATCTTCCGTCGAGGCGAGAATCTGCTTGCACTCGGTAGCCAATTGCTGCTCCTCCTCGGTGAAATTGGCCTCGTCGACCGTCTCCGTGCGAGCAGACATCTGCTCCTGGGCAGCCTGCAATCCTGCTGAGAGAGGATCACCACCGCTCATCCAAGCAAACAATGCTGCAACAATCACTGCGCCAATACCACCGATACCGGCCTTGGCGCCTCCGCTCATTCCGCGGCGATCTTCCACGTTAGAGCTTTCTCTTCTTCCTGTTAGTTTCATAATCTTCTGGTTTTAAGTTTATAACTCATAATTCTAAATCCAAATTCCAAGTTATCTCACCGTCATGTGAAAACAGCCCTGCTTCATTTCATATTTAATGTAGCAACGTCCGCTCTCACGCATGTCTCGCAACACTTCGGAGAGAACCCATTTCAGGGTATCGTTGCGCACTTGTCGGCGGGCGGGACCTTCAGGCGGCTCAACTGTCTTGTAGCGGTTATAGCAGATGTCGAAAGTCGTACCGTAAAGATGGCATGAATTCTCGGTGGCATTCCCGTTGCGACGGCGCAGTTTCATCACATCATCCTGCGAACGGAGTACACTGGTGACGATAATCTTATGCATGGGTACACCTTTCACATATAAACTGTCGAAAAATGCCTGTCCGATATCCTGGAGAAGTACGGCAGCACGCGGCACCAGATAGGGTATGCTCGAATAAAGCGGATCGACATGGTAATAAGGATTGGCTCCGACATAGACAAGCTCACGCTTGCGGGCTTCGGCGTCCTCGCGGTTCTTCACCGGCGACACACCCCATTGGCGTGCTGCTGTCAACTGAACAGCATTCGTATCCGGGAAAGCCTCATTATAGCTTACGACGGAATTGATGCGGTGAGGTCTGGCAGATCCTGCAGAAATCACCCGTCGCAGTGAGACGGAAGGCTTGGCTGCCCGGCTCACAGGGCTCGCATGGCTGGCTGCCACCTCAGGGAAAGCCCACCTCACACAGGCAAGCAGCATGACCACTGCCAGAAAACCCATTAAATATGTCTTTTTCGTCAGTTTCATCAAAAATTCTGTTTTTGCGTTGCAAAGTTACGAATATTTTTTGTAACTTTGCAGCAAATTTTATAAAATTATAATATTTGATAGAGAAACATTTTGTTTTGGAGGACATTGACCCCGTCGTTTTCTATGGGGTTGGTAACGGGCACCTGCAGATGATCCGCTCATTATTTCCGAAGCTTCGCATCGTGGCCCGCGATAATGTTATCCGCGTGCTTGGTGATGAGGAACAAATGGCCGCCTTTGAGGAAGCGACCGAGAAGATGCGCCAGCACGTACTCCGGTTCAATGCCTTGAAAGAGGAGGATATCCTCGATATCGTCAAAGGGAAACGCACGAAGGACGATGTTCCCGAGGGAGTTGTGGTCTACTCCATGTCGGGCCGCCCCATCAAACCGCGCACTGCCAACCAACAGCTGCTGATCGAAGCCTACGAAAAGAACGATATGGTGTTCGCTGTCGGTCCCGCAGGAACGGGTAAGACATATCTGTCGATAGCCCTTGCCGTGAAAGCGCTGAAAGAAAAAACCGCCAAAAAGATCATCCTTTCGCGCCCAGCCGTCGAAGCTGGCGAGAAACTGGGATTTCTGCCCGGTGACATGAAGGACAAAATCGATCCATACCTGCAGCCACTATACGATGCACTAGAAGATATGCTGCCACAGGTTAAGTTGCAGGATATGATGGAGAAACATTTCATCCAGATAGCTCCGCTTGCCTTTATGCGCGGTCGCACGCTGAGTGATGCTGTCGTTATTCTTGACGAGGCCCAGAACACCACTCCCGCCCAAATCCGTATGTTCCTCACCCGCATGGGATGGAACACAAAGATGATCATCACAGGCGACATGACCCAGATCGACCTCCCCCACTCGCAGAAGAGCGGACTCATCGAGGCTCTGCACATATTGAATAATGTTGAGGGCATCGGAGTCGTTAATCTCAATCGCGACGATATCGTGCGCCACAAGCTTGTAACCCGAATCGTCAATGCATACGAAGAGTACGATAAAGAAAAAAACAATAGCAATGAAAGCATTAACAAAGACTGATTTCCAGTTCGAAGGACAAAAGAACGTGTATCACGGCAAAGTTCGTGACGTTTACAACATTAACGACAATCTGATGGTGATGGTTGCCACCGACCGCATCTCGGCATTCGACGTGGTACTGCCAAAGGGAATTCCCTTCAAAGGTCAGGTACTCAATCAGATTGCAGCCAAGTTTCTTGATGCCACCACAGACATCTGCCCCAACTGGAAGCTAGCCACACCCGACCCTATGGTAACCATAGGACTGAAGTGCGAGGGCTTCCGTGTAGAGATGATCATCCGCTCAATCCTCACCGGTTCGGCTTGGCGCGAGTACAAGAACGGTTGCCGGGAGCTCTGCGGCGTGAAGCTGCCAGATGGCATGAAAGAGAACGAACGTTTCCCAGAACCTATCATCACCCCAACCACCAAAGCCGACGAGGGTCACGACATGAACATCTCACGTGATGAGATTATCGCCCAAGGTATTGTCTCGGCAGAAGACTACACTGTGATGGAGGACTACACCCGCAAGATATTCCAGCGCGGACAAGAGATTGCCGCCAAGCGCGGACTCATCCTTGTTGACACGAAATACGAGTTCGGCAAACGCGACGGCAAAGTCTATCTCATTGATGAAATCCACACGCCCGACTCAAGCCGCTACTTCTATGCTGACGGTTACGAAGAGAAGCTGGCAAAGGGTGAGCCCCAGCGCCAACTCTCGAAAGAATTTGTACGCCAGTGGCTCATAGAGCATAACTTCATGAACGAGCCCGGACAGGTGATGCCAGAAATTACCGACGAATACGCAGAGAGCGTCAGTGACCGATATATCGAACTCTACGAGAATATCGTAGGCGAGAAGTTTGAGCGCGAGACCAGCGATGAGGATATTGCCGCCCGTATAGAGAAAAACGTCAGCAGCTGGCTGAACGCATTCAAAAACAAGTAAAAAGACGAACAAGTGGGCTACGAGCAAGAAAAAATTAATCCCTATCACGAAGGAGAGAAGGCACAGCAAGTGGAACAGATGTTCGACCACATCGCCCCCACCTACGACAAGCTAAACCACCGACTCTCTTGGGATATCGATAAAGGCTGGCGCAAAAAGGCCATCAGACAGCTGAAGCCCTTCCAGCCCAAGACTATGCTCGACATTGCCACTGGCACTGGTGACTTTGCCATTCTCTCGGCTAAGATGCTGAAACCCGACAGGCTCATAGGAGCAGACATTAGTGAGGGTATGATGGAGATAGGCAGAAAGAAGGTGAAGGCAGAGGGACTGGAGCGGATTATCAGCTTCGAGAGAGAAGACTGCCTGAACCTGAGTTATCCGGAAAAGACCTTTGACGCTGTGACAGCAGCCTTTGGCATACGTAACTTCGCCAACCTCGACAAAGGGCTGAAGGAGATGTTCCGTGTACTGAAGAAAGATGGTCACCTGAGCATCGTGGAACTGACCTCTCCTGTGAGAACCCCAATGAAACAGCTCTTCCACATATACGCCCACACGATACTGCCGGTCTACGGACGGCTGATAAGCAAGGATCAGAGCGCCTACAGCTATTTGACTAAGACCATCGAGGCCTTCCCCCAAGGAGAGCAAATGGTGGATATTTTGAGGAACGCAGGCTTCATGGAGGCATCGTTCAGACGACTGACCTTCGGCATCTGCACCATGTATTTTGCAACTAAATAAACAGCGATATGGACAAGTACGGACTAATTGGTTATCCATTGGGACATTCATTCTCCATCAGTTACTTCAATCAGAAGTTTGCCGACGAGGGAATTAATGCCAAGTATGAGAACTTCGAAATCCCAAGTATCGATGAACTGACGGAGATACTGGACAAAACCCCAGAGTTGAGGGGTTTGAACGTGACAATCCCATATAAGGAAAAAGTGCTTCCCTTCCTCGATTATATCAGTCCAGAGGCAAGAGCCATCGGTGCTGTCAACGTAATCCGTGTAACCCATGAGAAGAATGAAACCATACTGAAAGGCTTCAACAGTGACGTTATCGGATTCACCCAAAGTATTGAGCCCATGCTCGACAGGAAATGGCATAAGAAAGCCCTGATCTTAGGAACAGGCGGAGCATCGAAAGCCATCAACTACGGATTGAAATCGTTGGGACTTGAAACAGTCTTCGTCAGTCGCTATGAACGGCCGGATACAATCCAATACAAAACTGTTACACCTGATGTCGTGAAAGAGTACAATGTGATTGTTAATTGTACGCCTGTAGGCATGTATCCTAATACAGACACTTGTCCTGATCTGCCCTATGAGGCAATGGACTCCCACACCATACTCTATGATTTAATCTATAATCCCGACCAGACCCTCTTCATGCGTAAAGGTGCTGAACACGGTGCCGACGTAAAAAACGGTTTGGAGATGCTGCTACTACAGGCTTTTGCCTCATGGGAAATGTGGAACGGAAAAGAAAAATGAATATGACAGACAACAGATATATGATGAGAGGCGTTAGTGCAGCCAAGGAGGATGTACACGCAGCTATTAAGAACATCGACAAAGGAATCTTCCCGCAGGCTTTCTGCAAAATTATCCCCGACATCCTAGGCGGCGACCCTGAATTTTGTAACATCATGCATGCTGACGGTGCTGGCACCAAGTCGAGCCTCGCCTACATGTATTGGAAGGAGACTGGTGACCTCTCAGTCTGGAAGGGTATTGCTCAGGATGCTATTGTCATGAACACCGACGATCTACTCTGCGTAGGAGCTGTTGACAACATTCTCGTATCTTCTACCATCGGTCGCAACAAGATGCTCGTTCCTGGCGAAGTCATCTCTGCCATTATCAATGGTACTGACGAGCTGCTGGCAGAACTACGAGAGATGGGCATTGGAATCTGGCCTACAGGCGGAGAGACAGCTGACGTAGGTGATCTCGTTCGTACAATCATCGTCGATTCTACTGTCACTTGTCGCATGAAGCGCTCTGACGTCATCGACAACGCCAATATCCGTCCAGGTGATGTGATTGTTGGTCTTTCATCAACGGGTCAGGCCACCTACGAGAAACGTTATAACGGCGGTATGGGCTCAAACGGACTTACTTCTGCCCGTCATGATATGTTTGCCAAATATCTGGCAACGCAATATCCAGAGAGTTATGACCTTGCTGTACCTGATGAATTGGTGTATAGTGGAAAATATAAGTTAACGGATGCTGTAGAGGGTTCACCTCTGGATGCTGGTCAGCTGGTACTCTCGCCTACCCGCACTTACGCACCTGTGATCAAGAAGCTGCTCGATGAGCTGCGTCCTGAGATTCACGGTATGGTTCATTGTACGGGTGGAGCTCAGACAAAAGTGCTGCATTTCGTGAACGATAATTGCAAAGTTGTGAAGGACAACATGTTCCCTGTTCCCCCACTTTTCCGCGCCATCCACGAGTGCTCTGGTACAGACTGGAAGGAAATGTATCAGGTATTTAATATGGGACACCGTATGGAGATTTATGTTCGCCCCGAAGTTGCAGAGAATGTCATTGAGATTTCGAAGAGCTTCAATATCAACGCACAGATCGTCGGCCACATCGAGGAAGGCAAGAAAAGCCTGACTATTAAGTCGGAGTTCGGCGAATTCAACTATTAGAAAAAATAAACGAGAATAATGGCAGAAACAAGTAATAGTATTTTGCAAAAACTTGACGGTCTGGAAGCTCGCTTCGAGGAGGTTTCTACACTGATTACCGACCCCAGTGTGATAGCCGATCAGAACCGTTTCGTGAAACTGACTAAGGAATATAAGGATTTGGGCGACATCATGGATGCCCGCAAGCGCTACATTGCCTGTCTGAATGGTATCAAGGAAGCTAAAGATATTTTGGCCAACGAAGATGATCCTGAGATGAAAGAGATGGCTCGTGAGGAATTGGCCGCCAACGAAGAGTTACAGCCAAAACTCGAGGAGGAAATCAAGATCGCCCTCATTCCAAAGGATCCTGAGGATGCCAAAAACGTACAGATGGAAATCCGTGCAGGAACAGGGGGTGACGAAGCCTGTCTATTTGCAGGCGATCTGTTTAAGATGTACAAGAGCTACTGCGAGTCGAAAGGATGGCAGCTTTCCATCACAAGCGTCAGCGAAGGAGCCGTCGGAGGTTTCAAGGAGATTGATTTTGCCGTCTCTGGTGCCGATGTTTATGGCACTCTGAAATATGAGTCGGGCGTTCACCGCGTGCAACGTGTGCCCGCCACTGAGACGCAGGGGCGTATGCACACTTCTGCTGCTACGGTAGCTGTATTGCCTGAGGCCGATAAGTTTGAAGTTCATGTGAACGAAGGAGAGATCAAATGGGACACTTTCCGCTCATCAGGTGCTGGAGGTCAGAATGTAAATAAGGTGGAATCTGGTGTCCGTTTGCGTTACATGTGGAAGAATCCCAATACAGGCGAGACAGAGGAAATCCTCATCGAATGTACGGAGACGCGCGACCAGCCCAAAAACAAAGAGCGTGCGCTTTCTCGACTCTATACATTTATATACGATAAGGAGCATCAGAAGTATATGGACGATATTGCCTCACGCCGTAAGAGTCTCGTTTCCACTGGCGACCGTTCGGCTAAGATTCGAACCTATAACTTTCCACAGGGTCGAGTGACCGACCACCGTATTGGTTATACGACCCACGACCTGCAAGGCTTCCTCGGAGGCGATATTCAGGCGATGATAGATGCGCTCACCGTAGCCGAGAATGCCGAGAGAATGAAAGAAACTGAACTTTAAAACCAGGAATTATTATTGACACAGATAATTATTGAAGGATATGAGCGATAAGTTGAGAAAGTTCTGGACACCTATGAGAGAGGAGTTCAATAAGGGACATTTCATTATGAACTTCGTGGGGTCTTTGGGAATTATCCCATGCGGATGGGTAAGCAGAGAACTTGACAACTTCTGGATTGGTTCAGGTGTTCTCATCCTTTGGTGGGTGGCTGTTGTCCTTATTTACCTGACCTACCGTTATCTCAAAAAATAACAAACAACTATGACACGACAAGAATTAATCAAACAAATCCGCGAGAAGCAAAGCTTCCTCTGCGTTGGTCTCGATACCGACATCGACAAAATCCCCCAGTGCATCATCGACGAGGCGAAAGCCAAGGACGGCGACGACTACGTGTTCCGTGCCCTCTGTGAGTTTAACGTCCTTATCATCGACGCCACAGCACCCTACTGCGTTGCCTACAAGCCAAACCTTGCTTTCTATGAGGCTTACGGCATTGACGGCATGATGGCTTTCGAGGAAACCATCGAGTATTTGAAGGAAAACTATCCCAACCACTTCATCATAGCCGATGCCAAGCGCGGTGACATAGGCAACACGTCGAAGATGTACGCCAAGACATTCTTCGGAGGCTATGATGTCGATGCGCTGACCGTTGCGCCCTACATGGGAGAAGATTCCGTTACTCCTTTTCTCGGTTATGAAGATAAATGGGTCATCCTTCTAGCTCTGACCAGCAACAAAGGTTCGCATGATTTTCAGTTGACTGAAGACACGCAGGGTGAACGTCTTTTCGAGAAAGTACTGAGGACAAGCCAGCAATGGGGAAATGAAGATAACATGATGTACGTAGTCGGTGCCACCCAAGGACAGATGTTCGAGGATATCCGAAAGGTAGCCCCCAATCATTTTCTGTTGGTACCTGGCGTAGGAGCCCAAGGAGGCAGTTTACAGGAAGTCTGCAAATACGGCCTTACCAAAGATTGTGGGTTGTTGGTAAATTCCTCTCGCGGCATCATCTATGCCTCAAAGAGTGAGGACTTTGAAAAAGCAGCTGCCGAAGCAGCAAAGACCCTTCAGAAAGAGATGGCTATTGAGTTAAGTAAAATTGGCTTCATTTAATCATCATGGAAAATCATGTACTAAAAGCACTACAAGCCTGTCCATTATTCGATAATCTGTCAGATAAAGAGATAAAGGACACTTTGACAGACGTAGATTATCGCATCGTGGAATATGACAAGAATGAAGTGTATATCCTTACAGGTAGCCACATTCAGTATGCCGATATTATCATTTCAGGTGAGATGGCCATCAAGGTGAATGGCCCGTCGGGAAGATCTCTCAATTTTATATCTAACACCAAGGGGAAACTCGTAGCGCCATCTCTGATTTTCAATAAAGAAGAAGTCCTGGCAGTCACATTCGAAACAGTCCGTCCTACGGTTGTGTTCCGTATGACACCGGCCACTTTATACAATATGATCAACAATGACACCAGGATCCAAATGAACTATATCAGACTCCTTTCATCAACCGTATGTAATCTTGGCAAGAAATTGAAGATACTTGCATTGCATACCATCAGGGAGAAAATGACTGACTTTATCTTAGACGAAGCCAGGCGCAGAAACGCCAACAGCTTCATACTCAGCATGTCCAGACAGCAGATAGCAGATATGTTTGCTGTCCAGAAACACTCTGTACAGCGAGTGCTGAGCGATTTCCACAAAGAAGGAATTATCCGCCTGAGCAGTAAGTCTATCACAATCCTTGACAGGGAGAAGCTTGAGTCGATGTCTGCTACCTGAAATCACTCCAATGTTGCAAACGGTCGTATTCCTCCTTAGTCAGACGGAGGAAAGATCCATGTTGCGGACGATCGACACCCTCTATATTCCTTGGAGAATGGAAGTTACGCATGTGCTCGTCAGCCAGACACAAACGATAATTCTTTGGATTTGAAGAGTACTCTATATAGCCTATTACCCATGTATCCTCACCAGCCAGACGAAAAGCGCTGACACCTTCACACTTCTTGTTGCCTTCGAAATTCACATAATCATCTTCAACAGGTTCACTCCAAGGGCCAGACAGATTCGGAGCCGTAGCCGTAAAGAGTCCAGGCTTCCCTCCTTCCTTCTTGATCATCATGTGCCAAAGCCTGTCGGCTGCTACCCAGTTGATATCTGCATCGATTGTGGCATAACCCCAGTCGAAGAGCAGGCGAGGCTGTGTAAGCCTGGTGAACGTCTCGTCGGCATGGGAATAGTACATACGGTCATAGCTTTCTTCCTCACGATTCCACATAGAATAATACACCATATAGCCACCCTGCTTCCCGTCTGGCCATACGAAGTCGGCATCCCATACCACCTGCGGAGCCCAAACGCGATTGATGGTGCTCCAGTTCTTATAGACGCTCTCCGCTTCAGGATCAGCGAAGATAGCGGTCCCTTGTCGATAGTCAAAAGTTACTGACTTCCAATGAATCAGATCGTCACTTGTCAACAGATCAATGCCGTAGTTGTCCCATGTCTGCTGCTTGCCCAAACGCTCTGTTGCCTCAATGTTCATATCTGTACAGACCATCAGGTATCCTGATCCATCGTGCTTACGACAGATATAGGCATCACGTGTTGCCCCTTCGATGCGTGCATGCTGGGCATCGCTGAAAATGGAGTCGCCACCCAGCAGGTCATGATAATGGAATCCGTCACGACTCAGTGCGTATGCTGTCCATGCTCGTCCCCGATCATTCATGTGACAATACAGATAGCCATAGTCACCTTTTTGCAGATTCCCCTTTTCAACGACCGTCTGGGCTGTCATCCCTACTGGAAATGCCAGCAATGCCGCCATCATAATCATTTGGATTTGTCTCTTTTTCATTTTTTTCTCCGTTTTTAAGTTATCTGGGGGCAAAGATACAAAAAAAAGTTGATATTACCATTTTTATTTTGTAACTTTGCAGCCATGAACGACATAAAAATCATTAACGACCCCGTTTTCGGGTTTATCAAGATTCCCAGAGGGCTGCTTTACAGCATAGTGGAACACCCGCTGTTTCAGCGTCTGAACCGCATCAACCAGCTTGGACTAGCCTCAGTGGTCTATCCAGGAGCCAGACACACCAGATTCCAGCATTCGCTGGGTGCCTTCCATTTGATGAGCGAAGCCATCCTGAATCTTCAGCAAAAAGGAATTTTCATCTTTGAGTCTGAAGCTGAGGCAGTAGAGGCAGCCATCTTGATGCACGATATCGGACACGGGCCTTTCTCACATGTACTTGAGAACACTTTGATTCATGGTATTTCCCACGAAGACATCTCGCTGATGATGATGGAAGAGATCAACCACAGCCTGAACGGACAACTGAACCTGGCCATTTCTATCTTCAAAGGAGACTATCCGAAGAACTTCCTCCATCAGCTCATTTCCAGTCAGCTCGATATGGACAGACTGGATTATCTGAGGCGCGACTCTTTCTATACTGGCGTGACAGAAGGCAATATTGGAAGTGCACGTATCATCAAGATGCTCAACGTGATAGACGATTCGCTTGTAGTAGAACAGAAAGGTATCTACTCGCTCGAAAACTACCTGACCACCAGACGTCTGATGTACTGGCAGGTGTATCTCCATCGCACTTGCGTTGCCTACGAGAAAGTATTGGTAAACATGCTTAACAGAGCCAAGGAACTTGTGAGACAAGGACATGATGTCTTCGCCTCGCCTGCCCTGTACTATTTCCTTTCCAACGATGTGGATGCAGAGTGGTTTATCACCCATCAGGAAGCCCTCGCCAACTACGAGGAACTGGACGACTCTGACATTTGGAGTGCGATGAAGGCCTGGAAGCACCATCATGACAAGATACTCTCTACACTAGCCACAGACATGCTCGACCGTAGGATATTCAAAGTAGAGGTCCATGAGGATCCGATTCCCCAGGAGCGCATCGACAAATTGCTTGAAGACATCGCCCAAAAGATGGATATTCCGATAGAAGATGCCCACTACATGATGAGCCTCAACACCATCCAGAAAGACATGTATAACGTGGATGATGACAGCATCTCAATTCTTTACAAAAATGGAGAAATCAAGGATATTTCTGAGGCTTCTGAATTGCTAAATGTTCAATTACTTTCTAAAAAAATAAGAAAATATTATCTTTGTTATCAAAGATTAGAATAATTTTTGCTATCTTTGCACCATTATTTGTAAAAAAAGACCTCAGAGATATGGAATTTACAGCAAAACAGATTGCAGAATTGATCCAGGGAAGAGTGGAAGGCGATGAAAATGCAGCTATCAACAGCTTTGCAAAAATCGAAGAAGGTACGCCAGGAGCCATCTCTTTCCTTTCGAATCCCAAATACACGCATTACATTTACGATACCAAGTCGAGCGTCGTACTCATCAATGAGGACGTTGAACTGGAAAAGCCCGTCAGCGCCACGCTTATTCGTGTGAAAAACGCGTATGAATGTGTGGCCAAACTACTTCAGTTCTATGATTCGATGAAGCCAGCCAAGAAAGGTATCGACCCGCTTGCCAGCATATCTCCAAAGGCACAGATCGGTGAGGACGTTTACATCGGACCCTTTGCTTGTATCGGTGATGGAACCGTCGTTGGGAACGGCACCCAGATTTATCCTCATGCCGTCATTGGTGATGGTGTCACCATAGGTGAGAAATGTATCCTCTACCCCAACGTTACCATTTACCAAGGATGCAAATTAGGAAATAATGTTACAGTTCATGCAGGCAGCGTCATTGGTGCAGATGGTTTCGGCTTTGCTCCAAATACGGAAGGCTATGACAAGATTCCGCAAATTGGCATCGTAGTCATTGAAGACAATGTGGAGATTGGTGCCAACACCTGTGTCGACCGTTCCACGATGGGACAGACCGTCCTACACAAGGGTGTGAAGCTCGACAACCTCATTCAGGTGGCCCATAACTGCGAGATTGGCGAGAATACCGTCATGTCGGCACAAGCCGGTATGGCAGGCAGCACAAAGATTGGCGCATGGTGTATGGTTGGCGGACAAGCAGGCTTCTCAGGTCATATACATGTGGCCGACAAGACGTTCATCGGCGCACAATGTGGTGTTATCAAGAACACGAAGGGCAACGGTGAGTCACTTATCGGCTCTCCTGCTATGGATCCTAAGATGTTCTTCAAGGCGAAGGCCATCTACTCGAAACTGCCGGATATGTATCGCCAGATTGCCCAGTTGCAGCGTGAGATTGACGAATTAAAGAAGAAAATGTAAATTGAACATATGAAACAGAAAACTTTGAAAGGCAGTTTTTCCCTATTCGGAAAAGGGCTGCATACAGGTTTGAACCTGACCGTCACTTTCAACCCGGCTCCAGAAAACTCGGGATACAAGATTCAGCGAATCGACTTGGAGGGAGAGCCCATCATCGATGCCATCGCAGAGAATGTGGTCGACACACAGCGGGGTACGGTTTTGGGCAAAGGTGATGCGCGCGTCTCTACTGTCGAGCACGGACTATCGGCCCTCTATGCGCTGGGTATCGACAACTGCCTGATACAGGTCAACGGACCTGAGTTTCCCATTCTTGATGGATCCGCCATCAAGTATGTTGAGAAAATCAATGAAATAGGCATCGAGGAGCAGAATGCTCCAAAGGACTACTATGTCATCCGTAAGAAGATCGAGGTGAAGGACGAGAATACAGGTTCCTGCATCACCATCCTGCCCGACGAGGAATTTTCAATCACGGCGATGTGCTCTTTTGAGTCAAAGTTCATCAGCTCACAGTTCGCCACCATCGACGATCCGAAAAAATACCCCACTGAGATAGCCAGTGCCCGTACGTTTGTGTTCGTACGCGACATCGAACCGTTGCTGCAGGCCAACCTTATCAAAGGCGGCGACCTCGACAATGCTATTGTCATCTACGAGCGTCAGACCACTCAGGAGCGTCTCGACATGCTGGCCGACATGCTGCACGTGGAGCATCGCGATGCAAACGACCTCGGCTATATTCAGCACAAGCCTTTGCAGTGGGACAATGAGTGTACTCGCCATAAGTTGCTTGACATCATTGGAGATATGGCGCTCATCGGCAAGCCCATTAAAGGAAGGATCATTGCTACGCGTCCTGGACACACGATTAACAACAAGTTTGCCCGTCAGATGCGCAAGGAGATCCGCAAACACGAGATCCAGGCTCCCATCTACGATCCTAACGAGGAGCCGGTGATGGACGTGAACCGCATCCGCGAGCTGCTCCCCCATCGCTACCCGATGCAGTTGGTGGATAAGGTTGTTGAGTTAGGTGCCAACACCATCGTGGGAATCAAGAACATAACGGCCAACGAGCCTTTCTTCCAGGGACACTTCCCCCAGGAGCCCGTCATGCCTGGTGTGCTTCAGATTGAGGCAATGGCCCAGTGCGGAGGCCTCTTGGTACTCAATACCCTCGAGGAACCTGAGCGCTGGTCAACCTACTTCATGAAGATCGACGGGGTGAAGTTCCGCAGGAAGGTGGTGCCTGGCGACACGCTGATTTTCAAGGTGGAGCTGTTGGCTCCTGTCCGTCACGGCATCTCTTCGATGAAGGGCTATATCTTCGTAGGCGACCAAGTGGTGGCCGAGGCTACATTTACCGCTCAAATCGTTAAGAACAAATAAATTATGGCAAATCAGATACATCCGTTAGCAGTCGTTGATCCTGAAGCAAAGTTAGGTGATAACAACATCATCGGTCCCTTCTGTGTCATCGACAAGAATGTGGTGATTGGTGACAACAACCATCTACTCAATAGTGTGACCCTCCATTTCGGAGCGCGTATTGGCAACGGGAATGAGTTTTTCCCAGGAGCAAGTATATCCACCAAGCCTCAGGATCTGAAATTCAAAGGCGAGGAGACGCTCTGCGAGATTGGTGACAACAACTCAATCCGCGAGAACGTGACCATCAGCCGAGGCACAGCCTCCAGAGGCAAAACCGTTGTAGGCAATGGCAACCTGCTCATGGAGAACATGCATATTGCCCACGACTGCGTCATCGGCAACGGATGCATCATCGGCAACTCCACAAAGATAGCCGGCGAGGTGGAAGTCAGCGACTTCGCCATCATCAGTGCCACCTGCCTGATCCACCAGTTCTGCAATGTGGGCAGCTACACCATGTTCCAGGGCGGTTCTCGTACCAGCATGGACATTCCCCCTTACATCATTGCAGGCAAGGAGCCCATCCGCTATGCAGGCGTGAACATCATCGGACTGCGCCGTCGTGGATTTTCCAATGAAGTCATAGAGACCATCCATGATGCCTACCGCATCATCTATGGACAGTCAATTCTCAAAGACGGTCTGGCAGAGGCTCGCGCCAAATACCCTGATTCCAAGGAGGTTGACTACATCTGCTCCTTCATCGAGTCGTCGAAGCGTGGCATCATCAGGTAGTTAGTCCTTGGAGAAAGCGCTGATAGTCATCACCGGACCCACAGCTGTCGGAAAGACAGACTTGTGTCTGGGTATTGCCAAGCACTTTGACATACCCATCATCAATGCCGATTCCAGACAGATCTACAAGGAGCTGAAGATCGGCACCGCCTGTCCTACGGAAGACCAGCTGAAGGCTGCGAAGCACTATTTTGTGGGCACACTCAGCCTGGAGGACTATTACAGTGCTTCGCTCTACGAACAACAAGTGCTTACGCTGCTCGAAAAGCTGTTTAAGGAGCGTGACTATGCCTTACTCTGCGGAGGAAGCATGATGTATATCGACGCTGTGTGCGACGGTATCGATGATATTCCCACTGTCGACGACGAGACGCGTGACCTGTTGAAGAAACGACTGGCCGAAGAAGGTCTGCCCACACTTTGCGAAGAGCTCAGACAACTCGACCCTGAGTATTACGAGATTGTGGACAGACAAAACCCCAGAAGAGTTGTCCATGCGCTGGAGATCTGCAAGATGACAGGCAAGACCTACACCTCGTTCCGTAAGCAGGAAAAGAGGGTACGGCCCTTCCAGATTATCAAGATCGGTCTTAACCGTCCACGTGAGGAACTCTACAGGCGCATCAACCAACGGGTAGACCAGATGATGGAGAACGGACTGCTGCACGAGGCTTTCGAAATGTATCCCAAGCGCAGCCTTAATGCCCTGAACACCGTGGGCTACAAAGAACTCTTCGCCTACTTCGAGAAGAAATGGCCATTGGACGAGGCTGTAGAGCGCATCAAGGGCAACACGCGCCGCTATGCCCGCAAACAGCTCACCTGGCTGAAGAAAGATGAGAATATCCGCTGGTTTCATCCTGAACAGAAAAAAAAGATCATCAAATACATAGAGTTATCACGAGACTATGAGTAACGAATCAGACAATCAGAAATATGCTTGGGCACAGTCCATCCTGAATAAGATCAAGGGCTTCTGGCCGTGGTATAAGAGTTTGTATAAGGGTCGCCCCTGGTACATCAAAACCGCTGCGGCCATCGCCTCGCTCATCGTGGCCTTCTTCCTGTATCTGGGGGCTGTGGACATCAATTTCCTCTGGCTCTTCGGCAAGTCGCCTTCAATGTCAACCATCAAGAACAAGCGCCCTGCCGAAGCCTCTATGATCTACAGTGCAGACGGCAAGACCATCGGCAAGTTCTTCAGCGAGAACCGGACACCTGTGACCTACGAGGAGGTGAACCCCGTATTCTGGAAAGCCCTCATCGACACGGAGGACGAGCGGTTCTATCACCATCACGGCATCGACTATACCGCCTTTGCGGCTGTCGCCAAGGAGTATATCCTGCATCGCGATGCACGAGGCGCCTCCACTATCACCCAGCAGCTGGCCAAGAACCTCTTCCGCACCCGCAGCGAATACTCCACTGGGGTTCTCGGCTATATCCCTGGAATCAAGATGCTCATCATGAAGAGCAAGGAGTGGATCACGGCCTACAAGCTCGAATTCTTCTTCACCAAGAACGAGATACTCACGCAGTATGCCAACACCGTCGACTTCGGCTCCAACGCCTTCGGCATCAAGACGGCCTGCAAGACCTACTTCAACTGCAAGCCGCAGGATCTGACGGCAGAGAACGCAGCCATCCTCGTGGGCATGCTCAAGGCCACCACCTACTATAACCCCCTCATCAATCCAGATAACTCGCTCAAACGCCGTAACATCGTGCTCGACCTCATGCGACAGCACGGCGACCTGACCCAAGAGGAGTGCGACTCGCTGAAGGGGCTCAACATCAAGCTCGACTACAGCGTGGAATCAGCCTACGACGGCGATGCCAATTACTTCCGCGAGGCTGTGGCCGACTATCTGAAAGGCTGGTGCGAGGAATACTTCGACAATCGCAACGCCCTCTATACCGAAGGCCTGAAGATCTATACCACCATCGACACCCGTATGCAGAAATATGCCGAGGAGGCTGCCTACAAGCAGATGAAGGAAATACAGAAGACCTTCAACCAGCACTGGGGAAGCACCAACCCCTGGCAGGACGAGCGGCATATTGAGATCAAGAACTTCATCGAGGACATTGCCAAGCGGCAGCCCGTCTACAAATACCTATCGAAGAAATACAACGGCAACGAGGACTCCATCACATATTACCTGAACCTGCCCCACACCGTGAAGGTGTTTGACTACGATCACGGGAAGGTAGAGAAGGAAATGTCGACGATGGACTCCATCCGCTACATGGTGCGATTCATGCACTGCGGCTTCGTGGCGATGGAACCCCAGACGGGACACGTGAAAGCCTGGGTGGGCGACATCGACTTCCACTCGTGGAAATATGACAAGGTGACGGCCATGCGCCAGCCCGGCTCAACGTTCAAGCTCTTTGTCTATACCGAGGCCATGAATCAGGGCATCACCCCCTGCGACACCCGAAAAGACGAATACTTCGCCATGAAGGTGATGCAGAACGGAAAGGAGGTGACATGGGCTCCCCATAATGCCGACGGTCATTTCTCAGGTGCCAACATCACGCTGAAGCAGGCCTTCGCCATGAGTATCAACTCAGTAGCCGTCAGGCTGGGACAGGAGTGCGGCATCGAGAACATCGTGAACACAGCCCACAACATGGGCATCAAGTCGAAGCTCGACCCCACCCCCTCGCTCACCCTCGGAGCCAGCGACGTCAACCTGCTCGAGATGGTCAATGCCTATTGCACGCCAGTGAACGACGGCAAGCATATCGACCCCGTGCTCGTGGCAAAGATTGAGGATCGCGACGGCAATGTGATCTTTGAGGCTCCCACCGAGGCCCGCCAGGCCATCCCCTACCGCTCGGCCTTCCTCGTGCAGCAGTTGCTGAAGGGCGGCATGAGCGGCACCAGCTCGAGACTGATGGGATTCGTGGGCTACGACAAGGCGGCAGACACCGATTTCGGAGGCAAGACGGGCACATCGAACAATCACTCCGACGCCTGGTTTATCGGCACCACCCCCAAACTCGTGGTAGGAGCATGGGTAGGCGGCGAATACCGTAGCATCCACTTCCGCACGGGCATGCTCGGACAAGGCAACCGCACAGCCCTGCCCATCTGCGGATACTTCCTCGGCTCTGTGCTCAACGACCCTGCCTTCAAGCAATATCGCTGCAAGTTCGAGGGGCCGCGCGAGACCACACTCAACAACTACGACTACGACTGCGGAGGCTACTTCAACGCAGCAGCCGACTCCGACTCCATCAGCGTCGACTCGCTCGATGTGGAGATCGAGGCCGACGATGCCTTGTTCTACGACGACTTCGGCAACCCGCTGCAACGCCCCCACAAAGACCCTGAACCCGATAATGCCGACCAAGAACCCACGCAGGCTCCTGAAGGTGTAGCCACAAAAGAAGAATGAAAAGAAAACCACTGATCATAACAGTCGCTCTGCTGGCCTTGAGCATGACCCGGGTAGCAGCGCAGGGAGAAGATGACAAGCCGTTCAGCCATTTTGGCGTGGGCATCAGCGTAGGAACAACGGCACTGGGCATCAACGTGTCAACCGTGATCAACCCCTACCTCGGCGTCCGCGCAGGCATCAACGTGTGGCCGATGTTCAAGCTGGGCCATATCATGCACTTCCGCGTGGAGGACGTCGACCGTGAGCCAGGCTACATCCTACAGCATCTTGACGAGATAAATGCCCGGCTCGAGGAAAACGACAAGGTGATGCCCACCATCCAGGACATCATGGAAGTAGACGTCAAGGTGCTGCCGAAGCTGACGGCAGGACACCTGATAGTCGACTACTTTCCCGTCCCCAGAAAAAGCAGCTTCCATCTGTCGGCTGGCGCACATTTGGGCACAGGAACCGTGGTGAACATCCACAACCGCCGTGACGGCATCCTGCTGCCCGTCACCTTCTGGAACAGGGCGATGGAGAATCCAGAGGTGCAGCCACTGGTAGAAGAGTATGGATTGAGGCGTATCGGACTGGCTCTGGGCGACTACTTCATTATGCCCGACGAGAACGGTAACATCGACGCTCAGATCCGCGTCTCAGGCTTCCGCCCCTATCTGGGGCTGGGCTTCGGGCGACCCGTGCCCCACCGCCGCATCGGCTGTCAGGTAGACCTCGGCGTGCAGTTCTGGGGCAGTCCGAGGGTCTTTGTCAACGGTGAGGAGCTGAAGCCGAACAAAGTTGGCGAGGAGCTCAAAGACGTTCTCAGCATCGTCAGCCGCATCAAGATCTTCCCCGTGTTGAATCTCCGCCTGGTAGGACGCATATTCTGAAAAGCCCGCCTTGCGGCTGCGGTCATTCCATCTTCAGGAGTCCGAAGAACGACGGCTGGTGAAAGTCGGGCTTGGGCAGCGTGATGGGCTGCCAGGAGAGGAAATGAGGCTTGGAAAGCAGGTCGCCGCATTTGTAGAAGTTGGCACGAAGATAGCGGCCGCCCAATCCTGAAATCTTATGCAGGAAGAATGTGGAGACTGGAATCAGCAGCGCCAGCCGCCAGGGACTGTTGCAGGGACGCTCATCGAACGGACTGCTGCCAAGCGATGAATAGCGGTCAATGCGGTCGAGGACAGCCTGCGAGGCCCAGGTGCGATGATGCCTGTCGGCTCCTGCACCCACCAGAATCCTGCCCGCGCAGTTACATTCAATATTATAATACGCATCGCCCTCGTCCATCTGCACGAAGCATTCGCAGCAGGCATCCTCCCAAACCCTCCCATTGTCTTGGGCCAAGGCTCTGACACAGGCTTCGCTCACCTCATATTCGAGCAGGATGGCGCCGCCTGTATGAGCCATGCGGAAACGCACATCGGGCTTGTAAGGATACTGATCCTCCCAGTTGGCGCAGCCTATCGCCTGCCATTCCACACGATATTCGTCGAGCAAGCCTGCGATTTTCTCCGCCGCAAGGCTCTCCGCCTGAATCTTAGGTACGAATAATGTCTCCATATCACGTCATTTGTCAAATCACACTATTGCAGCGCAAAGATAGGAAGAAAATCCTGTTGTTCCAAATTATTCGGCGAATTTTGGGGAATAATATTTGGTTGTTTGCGAGAAAATGCCTATATTGCAAACGGAATATGAATAAAAACTAAAAATGATAAGCGAGTGCGACAACTTAAAAACAATTACGGTTATGGATGAGAACACTAGTGTCTATTAAATTCCGTTAATTTAAAATATAACTCTCTCATGCACAATATAATAAGCATCGAAAACCTTGTCGCACTTTTGAAATGCGTACCTTTGCAGCCAAATCAATTTTGGTATATAT
>JAEEGG010001129.1_pt1 | contig 74062 bp, 52 predicted proteins | sample 9134161 | NCBI WGS metagenome assembly JAEEGG01 (sample SAMN16246543, study PRJNA631951) | gut metagenome | biome: gut microbiome; feature: rumen; material: CR-attached | host: Bos | place: Iran: Karaj | collected 2018-10
GTGATCGACTTCTCTACACGCACAGGTTGCGATTCACTTGATCTCTCTATCGGTACCTCTCACGGTGCTCACAAGTTCACTCCGGAGCAGTGCACACTGGTCAACGGCGTGCTCGTTCCACCGCCATTGGCATTCGATATCCTGCATGAGATTGAGAAGAAGCTCCCCGGATTCCCCATCGTGCTCCACGGTTCTTCTTCAGTTCCTATGGAAGAGGTCAACACCATCAACCAGTTCGGTGGTCACCTTGAGGCCGCTATCGGTATCCCCGAGGAGCAGCTGCGTGAGGCTTCAAAGAGCGCTGTCTGCAAGATCAACATCGACTCAGACTCTCGTCTGGCTATGACTGCTGCTATCCGCAAGCACCTGGCTGAGCATCCTGGAGACTTCGATCCTCGCCAGTATCTGAAGCCCGCTCGCGAGAACATGAAGAAGATGTACATCCACAAGATTGTGAATGTGCTCGGTAGCGACGGTAAGCTTGCTCAGTGCTAATTTAGGAGTAAAGAGTAAATACAAGGAGTAAAGGCGTTATATAGTTAACGCAAGTACTTATCCCCTTATATAAATAAGGTGGAAATGTTAAAAAAGCATTTCCGCCTTATTTTTTTGCCAAAAAGTTTGGAGGGAACGTTTAATTGTGTTACTTTTGCAGTGTGCTATTTAAGTAGTACACTAAAACAGTATAAAAACCATTAAGAATAAAACAATATGATTCAAGTAAACCACATCAGTTTCAAGTATGCCGGATCGAAGCATCTGGTATTCGACGATTTCAGCCTGCGGCTGGAGGAGAACCGCATCTACGGGTTGTTAGGTAAGAACGGAACGGGCAAGTCTACGCTGCTCTACCTGATTAGCGGTCTGCTACGTCCGCAGTCCGGTTCTGTGAGTTGCGATGGTGTAGCAACAGACAAGCGGCAGCCCGAAACCCTGCGCGACCTCTTCTTTGTGACGGAGGAGTTCGAGATGCCCGCCATCCGTCTCTCGGAATATGTGAAGCTCTACAAGCCTTTCTACCCAAATTTCTCTGACGAGGTGTTGCAGGAGTGTCTGGCCGACTTCGACCTGCCTGCCGACGTACATCTGAACGAGCTGTCGATGGGACAGCGCAAGAAGGCCTATATCGCCTTTGCCATGGCTACCAACACGAAGTATCTCTTCATGGACGAACCGACGAACGGACTGGACATCCCCTCGAAGTCGCAGTTCCGCAAGGTCATTGCCCGTCACATGACGGAAGAGCGCACCGTGGTGGTCTCTACCCATCAGGTACACGACGTGGAGCAGATGCTCGACCATATCCTGATGCTCGACCAGCGCTCGGTATTGCTGAATGCGTCGATGCAGGAGATTCAGGACCAGTACACCTTCGAATACCGTTCGCCGCAGCAGATGGACGACAGCGTGCTCTATGCCGAACCCACGCTGCAGGGCAATGCCGTCATCTGCCGCCGTCAGGAGGGTGACGCTGAGACGCAGGTGAACCTCGAACTGCTGTTCAACTACAAGACACAGAATAAGTAAAAGATACCCCCAATAACATTAGAAACTATGAGTACATTTAATTTCAATAGATTTTCGCAGGCACTGAAGTGCCATTTCCTGGTAGAGCGCAAGATGTGGATTCGACTGTTTGGCATCTATACGCTGGTGATGTTCATGGCCAACCTGTTCTTCACCCGTGTGGCTGACAGGGGCTACTCGCATTGGGCAGACAACTATCCCAGCGACTTGTTGGATTACTATAGAAGTATCGTAGAGCAGTCCGTTGTCTTCGGTATTATCTTCTTTTGCTTCGCTATGCTGTTTACGGCCAGTAGCATGTTCAGGCAGATGAAGGACACCCGGAAGCGCTCGGCCTATCTGCTCTGGCCCGTCAGCAACGTGGAGAAATACGTCGTCAGCGTGCTGATTTCCGTGGTGATGATGCTGTTCCTGACCATTGGTGCCTTCATACTGGCCGACGTCCTGCGCGTACTGGTGGACTGGCTGACGGGACGCATCGTCGTCTGGGGCTTCACCATGCCTGTCATGGGACGTGACGGTGAGCACTCGTGGGCTGTTTACCAAGATGGACGTTTGATATGGATGCTCCTCGTCTGGTCGTTCTACGTCCACTCACTCTATATCGTAGGCGGCACGCTGTTCCGTCGCCAGCAGTTCCTGTTCACCAGTGGCACCATCGTCGTTGTCGGCATCCTGATGATAATGCTTCTGAACCAGATAGACTGGACTGGTTTCCACTTCGATTTCATCACCGGCACCTGGGACGAGAAGACGCAGACTTATACAGAGACTTTCCATCCGGCGTTCTATATCATCAACTCAGCGACGATGCTGCTCATCGCCTTCCACTACTGGGTTTCCTATAAGCTGTTCTGCCGCATGCAGGTTATTAACAATAAATGGTTGAACGTATGATATTTACAAACGATAAAGCAATATACATCCAGATGGCCGACCGCCTCTGCGACGAGATACTGGCCGACAAGTACAAGGACGACGACCGCATACCGTCCGTCAGGGAGTACGCCGTACTGCTGGAGGTGAATACGAATACGGCGGTGAAGGCCTACGACGAGTTGGCTCGCGCGAACATTATTTATAATAAGCGGGGCTTAGGATACTTCGTGACGCCCGGTGCGAAGAAGCAGATTATGACGGAGCGTAAGAAGGAATTCATGAAGGAACGACTGCCTGAGCTGTTCCGACAGATGAAACTGCTCGGCATTACGTTAGAAGATGTTAAAGTTGCGTACGACACGCAACAATAGCGCGGGAAGTCGCGTCTAACGAGTGAATAGACAAATAAATCGTAAATCTGTAAATCTGTAAATCGAAAATAAAGATGATTCATCTTCAAGACGTCAACAAAACCTACTACGGTGCGCAGCCGTTGCATGTGCTGAAGGGCATCAACCTGGACATTGCCGAGGGCGAATTCGTGTCGATCATGGGTGCCTCGGGCTCAGGTAAGTCCACTCTGCTGAACATCCTCGGCATCCTCGACAACTACGACTCCGGCATCTACGAGCTGGCTGGTGTCAGGATCTGGAATTTGTCAGAAACCCGTGCCGCGGAGTACCGTAACCACATGATTGGATTCATTTTCCAGTCGTTTAATCTCATCTCGTTTAAGAATGCCGTGGAAAACGTTGAGTTGCCATTATTTTACCAGGGCGTGAGCCGTCGCAAGCGTCACGCCCTGGCTATGGAGTACCTCGAAAGGCTCGGCCTGAAGGACTGGGCTACTCACTACCCCAACGAACTCAGTGGCGGCCAGCGCCAGAGGGTTGCTATAGCCCGGGCGCTGATTACGAAGCCGAAAATCATCCTTGCCGACGAGCCTACGGGCGCCCTCGACTCGAAGACGAGCGTCGAAGTGATGCAATTGCTGAAGCAGCTGAACGAGGACGAGCATATCACCCAGATTATCGTGACCCACGACCCGACCGTGGCCGAGCAAACCAAGCGAATCATCAGAATCAAGGATGGTGTGATAGAATAATCCGTAAAAGCACAGGACGGAATGATAGAATTATTGAACGAAATATGGCAGACGGCGCGGCGCAACAAGCTGCGGACTACGCTCACGGGCTTTGCCGTGGCGTGGGGCATCTTCATGCTCATCGTCCTGCTTGGCGCGGGCAACGGTCTGATCAACGCGAACCTTAAACAGAGCGAACGATTCCTCTCGAGCTCGATGGTGGTGTTCGGCGGGTGGACGTCGAAGCCCTACCAGGGCCTGAAGGAGGGTCGCGACATCCGTTTGCACGAGCGCGACATGGAGATTACGGCCACCGAGTTCAAGGACAACGTCGATGAGGTGGGCGCGCAGTACAATACCAACGCGACCATCAGTCTTGGTCAGCAGTACATCAGTTCAAACATCAGTGGCGTTTATCCGAACCACACCAAGATTAATAAGGTGGAGATGTTGTACGGGCGATTCATCAACGAGATCGACCTCAAGGAGAGCCGTAAGGTGCTCGTGCTGGGCAACAAGCAGGCTAAGGAATTGTTGGGCGCCGAAAAGACGGAGCAGTTGATCGGGCAGTTCCTCAACGTCGGTTCGTTCGCGTTCAAGGTCGTCGGCATCTACAAAGAACAGGAGAACGGGCGCGCCGAAGCCTTCTCGGGCTATTCAGCCATCAAGCGCATTTTCGGCGCCAAGACCGACGACGCAGGACGCATCGAGTTCACCTTCCACGGCCTGACGACGGAAAAGTCTAACGAGGACTTCGAGAAGGACTACCGCCGCCGCCTGAACGCCGAGCACCAGGCGCACCCCGAGGACGAGGATGCGGTGTGGCTATGGAACCGTTTCACGCAGAACTTGCAGATGGAGCAGGGGATCGACATCATTCGCACGGCCCTCTGGATTGTCGGACTCTTCACCTTGCTCTCGGGCATCGTCGGCGTGTCGAACATCATGCTCATCACCGTCAAGGAACGCACCCACGAGTTCGGTATCCGCAAGGCAATAGGCGCTAAACCGTGGAGCGTGCTGAAGCTGATCATCGTCGAGAGCGTTATCATCACCACCTTCTTCGGCTACATCGGAATGGTGCTCGGTGTGGCGGCCAACGAGTACATGGACGCCACTATCGGGCACGAGAGCATCGACACCGGCCTGTTCAAGGCCACTATGTTCCTCGACCCGACCGTCGGCCTCGACGTTTGCATCGAAGCAACGATGGTGATGATCATCGCCGGCACCATCGCGGGCCTTATCCCGGCGTTTAAGGCGAGCCGCATCAGGCCGATTGAGGCTTTAAGGGCGGAGTGAATTATCTAGATCATCTAGATTTTCTAGATCAACTAGATTATCTAGAACTACTAGAACAACTAGAACATCGAAACAATGAGAATAGACATTGACAGTTACCGCGAGGTGCTCGACACCTTAACCAGAAACAAATCGCGAAGCTTTCTGACAGGCTTCGGCATCTTTTGGGGCGTGTTCATGCTCGTGGCACTCATGGGCGGCGGACAGGGACTGAAGGAAATGCTGCAGCAGAACTTCGCCGGGTTCGCTACCAACAGCGCCATGATCTGGGCACAACCCACCAGCAAGGCTTACAAGGGATTCCGCAAGGGCCGCATGTGGACTATGGACTATAAGGACATCGATAGACTGCATCGCAGCGTTCCTGAGCTCGAAGTCGTCACGCCGCTGCTATTCTCGAACGGCGGCACGGCCTACTACGGCGACCACAAGGCCACCGTGGGCGTCTCAGGCGCCATGCCCGAGTTCCAGCGCATCAACGAGCCGAAACTCTACTACGGCCGATACATCGACGAGGCCGACATACGCGACCACCGCAAGGTGTGCGTCATCCAGAAGAAGACCTACAAGGAACTATTCCCCGGTGGCGGCGACCCCTGCGGCAAGCGCATCCGCATCGACAACATTTACTACCAGATTGTCGGCGTCGACTACAATATGGCCGAGGGCGTCAACCTCACCGGCGAAGCCGGCACGGGTGTCGTGCTGCCGTTGACGTTCATGCAGCAGGCCTACAACCGTGGCAATGCAGTCGACCTGATTGCCGTCACCGGCCGCAAGGGCGTCGTCATGTCGAGCATTACCGACCGTATCCGCGAGACCATCGCCAGGGCCCATACCATCGACCCGACGGACGAGCAGGGCGCCATGGTGTTCAATACCGAGGTGCTTTTCCAACTGTTGGACAATCTCTTCCGCGGCGTCAACTTCCTCATCTGGCTTGTGGGCCTCGGAACACTCTTTGCCGGCGCCATCGGCGTCTCGAACATCATGATGGTCACCGTTCGCGAGCGCACCACTGAGATTGGCATCCGTCGAGCCATCGGCGCTACGCCCCGCATGATTCTCGGGCAGATCATCAGCGAGTCTATCGTGCTTACCCTCGTGGCCGGCATGAGTGGCATACTCTTTGGCGTGATGATTCTTCAGATGCTGGAGCTTGCCAACACCGAGGACGGTATCCTCGCCGCCCATTTCCAGGTCGGCTTCTGGACTGCCATCGCCGCCGCCCTCATGGTCTCGGCCATGGGCGTCTTTGCCGGCCTCGCCCCCGCTGGCAGGGCCATGTCTATTAAACCTGTTGATGCTATGCGCGATGAATAATATGATAATCATGTCATTATAACTGTTAAGAACAAAAATATAAAACGATAACAATATGAGAAAGTACACCAAGCTGATTGTGGCCGCCGTCATTGCCGCCATTTTCATCGGAACGTTCGTGTTCCTCTGGCTAAAAAGCCAACCCAAGGAGACCGTCTATAACGAGTTCACTCCTAAGCTCGACAGCCTCCAGAAAACGACCATCATCACCGGAAAAATCGAGCCGAGAAACGAGGTCAGCGTCAAGCCGCAGATCTCAGGCATCATTTCCGAGCTGCTCAAGGAGCCGGGACAGTACGTCCAGCAGGGCGAAGTTATCGCCAAGGTCAAGGTCATCCCCGACATGGGCTCGCTGAGCTCGGCCGAGATGCGCGTGCGCCTCGCCGACATCAACTTGAAGCAGGCCGAGGTCGATTACAAGCGCGTCGAGAACCTGCATGACCAGAAGCTCGTCAGCGACGACGATTACGACCGCGTTAAGGTCACCCTGCAGCAGGCCAAGCACGAGCGTACCGCCGCTCAGGACGCCCTCGAGGTCGTTCGCGACGGTGTCTCGAAGTCCAACGCCAAGGCTTCCTCCACGCTGATTCGCTCTACCATCAGCGGCGTCATCCTTGACATCCCCGTCAAGGTCGGTAACTCGGTTATCCTCTCGAACACCTTCAACGACGGTACCACTATCGCCACGGTCGCCAACATGAACGACCTGATATTCCGCGGAAACATCGACGAGACCGAGGTTGGCCAGCTCGTGCCCAACATGCCGTTGAAGATCACCATCGGCGCCCTGCAGGACCTCCAGTTCGATGCCTCGTTGGAGTATATTTCGCCCAAGGCCACCGAAAGCAACGGCGCTAACCAGTTTGAAATCAAGGCCGCCGTTAAGCTAAGCGAGGGCGGAAAGATTCGCAGCGGCTACAGCGCCAACGCTGAAATCATCTTGGCCCGCGCCGACAACGTCCTCACCGTTCCCGAGAGCGCTATCGAGTTCAGCGGCGACACCACCTTTGTCTATATCGTCAAAGGCGAGGGCGACGCCAAGACCTACGAGCGCCGCCAGGTCACCACTGGCCTCAGCGATGGCGTCAACATTGAAATCAAGAAGGGCATCGCCGCCACCGACAAGGTTCGCGGCCCCGAAATCATCACTGACGACGATAAAACCGAGTAAGCCATGACCACTAATCTCCGTTCCCTTTGCTGCAACATCGTTGCAGCCCTCAAAAGTCCCATTAGCCCTATAGGCCCCATAAGTCTCATGGGTCTCATAGGCCTTATAAGCCTCATAGCCCTCCCCGTCACCGCCCAACCCCACTCCTGGACCCTCCGCGAGTGCTGCGACTACGCCGTGGCCCACAACATCTCCATCCGTCAGCAGGCCAACCAGTGCCGACAGCAGGAAATCCAGCTCTCCAACGCCCGCAACAGCCGGCTCCCCGACCTTAGCGGCTCCGTCGGACAGAACTTCTCCTTCGGACGAGGCCTTACCGCCGACAATACCTACACGAACACCAACACCTCGTCGACTTCGTTCTCGCTCGGCGCCAGCGTGCCCCTCTTCACCGGCTTTCAGATCCCTAACCAGATCAAGCTGAGCCAGCTCAACCTCGAAGCCGCCACCGCCGACCTCGAAAAGGCCAAGAACGACATCCGTATGCAGGTCGCACAGCAGTACGTACAGATTCTCTACAACATGGAAATCGCCGACGTCGCCCGCCGCCAGATCGCTATCGACTCGATGCAGGTCGTCCGCATCAAGGCCCTCGTCGACAACGGCAAGGCCAGCGGTGCCCAGCTCTCGCAGCAGCAGGCCACCCTCGCCAACAGCCGCCTCACCGCCACGCAGGCCGACAACAACCTCCGCCTCGCCCTCCTCACGCTCACCCAGCTCCTCGAACTTCCCACGCCTGAGGGATTTAGTGTCGTGAAGCCTTCTACCCCCGAGCTGTCTACCATTGCTGGTACGCCCGGACAAGGTGTTGAAGCCCCCTCGGGGACCGTAGGAGGGGGCTTCCCTTCTCCCGACGCCATTTATGCCGAAGCCCTCGGCATCAAGCCCGAAATCGCCGCCCAACAGCTCCGACTCCGTGCCACCGACCACAGCATCGCGATCGCTCGTGCCGCCTACATGCCTACCCTCAGTCTCAGCGGCGGCTTGGGCAGCAACTACTACACCACCAGCAAGTTCACCAGCGATCCCTTCGGCACCCAGCTCAAGAACAACTTCTCCCAATACATCGGCTTGAACCTCAACATCCCCATCTTCAACCGTTTCCAGACGCGCAACAACATCCGCAACGCCAAGATCAACCAGCAAAATCAGCAATTGGCCCTGGACAACACGAAGAAGAGCCTCTATAAGGAAATCCAGCAGGTATGCATCAACGCCCTCGGTGCCCAGGCCAAGTACGAAAGCAGCCTCGTCGCCGCCCAGAGCAGTCTCGACGCTTTCACCCTCATGCAGGCCAAGTACGAGAACGGCAAGGCCAACATTACCGAGTTCAATGAGGCCAAGAACACTTACCTCCGTGCCGAGTCCGACCTCGTCCAGGCCCGCTACGAGCTCCTCTACCAGCAGGCCCTCATCCAATTCTACCGCGGACGCGACCTCGAACTTTAATCATAATGGAAAACAGGAAAAAGGATTGTTTGGACGATACTTTTTCCTGCTCTAATACAAAAAGGAAGGCCATCGCCTTCCTTTTTCCTTTCCTTCTATCAATCAATTATAAACTTAGGCCTTTTCGAGGTACCTCGCACCTCGTACCTCGAAGACGTCCAAACGATCCTTTCTTCTTACCTTCCTCTCAGAATGGCTATTTCGGCTGCTCTGCCTCGAGCTTATCGATAGCTCCTGTTACTGGATTCATCCATAGCTTCGTGCCGTAATGCTTGTTGAAGAGGTCGGCACTCAACAGTTCGACGTTGCCAAACTGTGCGGCAGCATACTCTTTTTGCGATAGGGTTTCGTTGCCATGATAGAGCGTCAGGCGCATTTTGCCTGGCACATTGTAGTACAATCCGTTCTCGGCTTTCTTCTTCTTCGCTGCCTGTTCGGAATTGGTGGCGGGAAGTTGCGTAAGGTTCTCGATGCTGATGAAATAGGGCTCACCGCTTACATCGTCGGCTTCCACCATGCCAAAATGCTTGGAGAAACGGAAGAAGGGAAGCATCTGCACTTCCTCTGTGGGGCAGACAATGAGGGTTGCTTCCGTAGTGTCGCAGACGGTAGTGCCGGCAAACAAGCTGGTCAGCGCCTTGTCTTGCTGCTCTAACTGTCCTAACATGAGTTTCATCTGCTCACCGTCCTTTGGCATGAAATCGGCCTGTCCTTTGATGAGCTGGCTGCGGCTGTCGCGAATGTCGTAGATTTCCTGTGCTGTCAGCTGTGCCATCTTTGCGGTACTTCCTGCTGCTAAAATCTCCTCGTTCATGAATTGTCGCGGATTGATGGCGTTAGGTTTGGGCGCAGCCTTGAACGGCATTGGCAATTCGTTGACGTTAGGCGCTGCGTTGACAGCCAACAGCACTCCATCGTCTGCCAAAGCCACGTTGATGGCTGAAGTCTTGTTGTTGAACTTCACGGCATAGGCCTTGGTGGTGTCGCGCACGCCAATAGCCGTTTCAGATATGGAAATGATACGGTAGCTTACCGATGGCTTCATGTCAACGTTGCTGAGACGGAGGAAACGCTCTGCATAGGGAGCAAAATCTCCGGGCGTGTAGGTGGTCTTCTCTATCTTTACCACCACGTTGACGGCTGTCTTGGGCAGGAAGTAGACTGCTCCCTCCTGAGTTACCCCAGGCATATATGCGCCCGTTGATGTCTGGGCATTTGCTGTTGAAGATGAAAGGTGGAAAATGGAAAAAGCCAAGGTGGCAATTGCTATGATGTGCTTCATTTCTGTATACTTTAACATATTCACTTGATTACAAAACTCCAGTCATTAGTCTCTCAGTTTCATAAATGCCTTGGGCAGACATCGTATGATATCGCGCGCTATGAGACTTTCCTCACCCACTTCGCGGGCGGCAATGTCGCCTGCCATTCCGTGCAGGTACATTCCCACGATACAAGCCTCTCGATGACCATATCCCCGAGCGAGCAATCCTGTCAGGATGCCTGTCAGTACGTCGCCGCTGCCAGCAGTAGCCATACCTGCATTGCCTGATGAGTTGAAGACAATGTGCCCATCGGGACAGCAGAGGGCGGAACGATGGCCTTTCAGAATGACGTAGGCTCCAAGGCGCTGTGTCAGGTCGCGAACCTTTGACAGCCGTTCGTAACTGTCGGAGGAATGGCCTTCCAAACGGTCAAACTCCTTGGGGTGGGGGGTCATGATGATTCCCTTGGGCAGCTGCTGTACCCAGGCGTGGTGATTGGCCAGGATGTTGATGGCGTCAGCATCGCAAACGATGGGGCATTGTGTGCGTCGCAACTGGGTAATGATGGCGATGGCCGTCTGTTCGCTGGTGCCCAAGCCGGGCCCGATGCCCAAAGCTTGGAAATCCTCTGAGTCGACAGCTTCCGAGAAGGTTGTCTCTTCGCGGTCTATCTGCAGCACGGCTTCAGGGACGGCTGTCTGCATGATGGCCACATTCTTGCGAGGAGCATGGCATGTTACTTTTCCTACTCCGGCACGCAGGCAGGCCTCCGTAGCCAGGATGGCTGCCCCGGCCATGCCGTAGCTACCTGCAACAATCAGCGCGTTGCCCATTGTGCCCTTGTGGGCAAAGGGGTCGCGTGGCAGCAGGAGTGCTCTGACATCGTTCTCTTCCAGCATTGTGTATTGGGAGTCGATTTTCTCTATTCCCTCCTTGCTCAGCCCGATGTCCAGCACACGCAGTTCCCCGACAAAAGCCTGGTTCTCGGCAAAGAGCATCGAGAGTTTCTGCTGCCCGAGGGTCAGCGTCAGATTGGCGCGTATGATGTTGGCCCTTACATTATAGGTGTTGTCCTCGGTCATGAGTCCAGAAGGTACGTCGATGCTCACAATCTCAGCCTGCGAGGCATTGATATATTTCACCAACGAGGCAAATCCACCATTCAGCGGTTTGTTCAGTCCTGAACCGAACAATCCGTCAATGACCACCATACCTTTTTCTAATTGCGGGGGGTCGAACTCCTGAGTAACTTCGGTGAATTGCTTGTTCTTTCTCTCTATGAGCCGTTTCTTGTTCTCCAAGCAGTCTGGCGACAGATGGCCCGAAATGTTGAAGAGGAACGTCTGCACCTCGTAGCCCATCTCTGTCAGCATACGGGCAACGGCCAGCGCGTCGCCGCCGTTATTGCCGGGCCCTGCGAACACTACCATAGGGATAGCCCTCGACCACCGCCCCGTAATAACCCGTGTCAGCGTCTTGGCAGCACGCTCCATCAAGTCAATCGACTTAATGGGCTCATGCTCAATAGTATAATTGTCCAGCTCGTGTATCTGAGCGCTTGTGAAGATCTTCATTTCGTGCGCAAAGATACGACAAATTCAGCAGAAGACAAAATCTTTTGTCTGTTTTCTGCTGAATTTGTAGAAAAAGGGAATCCTTAGTTGTTATCGAAGGGCAACAATTCTATGGCCTTGGTGTCGTTGCTTACTCGTAACCTATAGTATCCTCGGCTGCCTATCTCACCGGTGTTTTCAATGTCGTTATAGTAGAAATTGCGTTCTATCACAGGGTCATTATGTGGCACTATAGTCGTCCTGTTATGGAAAGACAGTTTCATTTGCTTGGCCTTACCTACCTGTAATGTTATCTCCTGAAGGTCGTATGTTTTTGCGCCGTCAAATTCACCGAACTCTAACCAATACCTTTCCATTTTGTAATACTTTGTGTTTTGAATTTGTAGACGTTTGGGATGAGGCATATAGTAACGAGTCATGTGTCTGTACTCCTCGTCCGTGTAAACGTTACTTGGGTCAGGATGATATGTTGAGTCGTTGTAAACAACACTCACTTCTTCTCGTAGATTACCTGTAACCTCGGGTGCGAGCAAGTCTTGTCCATTTACATCTTCAAGAGAGATACGATAGACAATAGGAGCGAAATCCCATATCCGTTTGTCAGGTGTGTCATCATCATCACTACTGCAAGCCGTCAGGCTTAGGGAAATGCACACTCCTGCAATCAGCAGGAACAACAGTTTCTTGTTTTTAAATTTCATCATTGTTATAGAAATAAGTTTAATTAGCAGGATGAATGTTTGTGATAATTTCGACATTATTACAATAATTGTCATCGACAGTACTTCTTGTTAAATAGGGCTGAGTATCATGAAAATTGAAACAGGTGGAAACAAGCCATCCGTTCATACAATTGACACCCCAATTATGATGGAACATGGTTCTGAATCTTTTTATGATTTGTGTCTTAATAAGGACAGGCTTACCATTCGAATTATACTTGTAAATATATCTTTTAATGGTCTGCTGTTTTTTGTACTGCCCATCAATGTCCCACATATGTCCGACATTATAATTGTTGTAACCAGAAATCAGAACAGGACATCCATTTTCTAATGAATGAGAGATTTCACCACAGTTGTATGAAGAGATATTGTCACATATATAGCCAATTCCTCTTAGGAATGAAATGGCATATTCTATTGTTGATGAGCTACTATCACATCCTGGTGTGCTATTACATCCGATGAAGATTGTTTTTAACAACCAAGCAACCCTATTTGAAGCAATTATGTTTAGTGAATCGATAGTTGGTCTCGATGTGATACTATTCCAGAATGTACTTGGTGAGTAGCTTGGGTATTTCCATTTCGTCATTAGCTGTGCTACGGCAGTTGCTACACAGCCAGTTGGGACAGATCCACACTCAAGAGTGTCTTTTATAAAGTTGTTGTAGGGCGATTTTTGGTTCCATGATACGTAAATCATGGGATCAATATATGAAATTTCATGCCAATCTTCCAATATTTCTTCTTCAATAGTTGGGCTACCATCGAAACCATCGTCTCCATCATGACCTGAAGCGTGTCCCCGAGTAATGTTGATAGAAGAATCTCCAGAAGCTAATTTAGCTAGTTTGCAATTGATTTCATCAATAATGGAGTCTTTCTCTGCTTCGTAGTTGACGATTTCTTTTCTAATATGATTAGCTAAACTTAGGCGTATGATTTTCTCTACTGTCTCAGTTACTTCTGTTATGTTGTCTTCAGATTTTCTTGTGTCATATTCAGCAAGAAGAGACTGAGAAGTACGGTTGTCTGCAGAAACAATGTATCGTTTCCCTTGGCTTGCAGACTCAAAAAAATAAGCCAAAGTATCAGGCAACAGCGTGTCATTTTTCCCTATACCGAGTTCTTCCTTATAAAGAATCCCTGTCGCCTTTAGGTCTTTAGTTCCACGGGTTGTTTTACTTTCCCTCAAAATTTCATTTATAGCCTCTTCTGCCCTAACAATATTACTCTTATTAAGATTTTCTAAATAGTGGTTTTCCTTTTCAGAGAACTCTATGTCTTGTGTTTCATCTAATGAAAGAGTATCGTCATTCGTACAGCTGCTTATGGTTGTACATGCAATTGCCATTATGGTGGCGATTAAGGTGTTGTATAGTGCTTTAGTTTTCATTTCGGTTTGCAAAATTACGAATTAATTGATTAAAATGGTTTTTGTTGTGAATGTTTTAACATTTATTGTCCAATGTTCCTAATGATGTACTGGTCACCGTATACCAGTTCGATGCTTTCTGCATAGCTGGCTTCTTCGTCGGTGAGGTAGATGACGTAGGTGTAGTCCAGTTCGTCTAAAGTTTCTTGATAGATGATACAGCCTGTGACGTCTCTGATGATAATCTCCACATTATTTATAATGTAAGGAGACCAGATGGTGACCACACCATTGTCGAGACTTACTTGCAGGCGACGGGCGGGTGCCTTGTGTTCTTTACCATCTTCCACAGGAGGATTGTCGCCATTTGAACCAGGATTTGCACTTGCATTGAATGTCATCAACATAGCAATGCTCATTAAAAATACTTTTTTCTTCATACTGTTTATTATTACTTTGATGTTTGAAAATCGCTGCAAAGGTATGAAGAGTACTTGGTTAATCGGAATTTACGAGTGTGCAAACTGTGTGCATTTTGTAATTAGCTTATTATCAATGTTATATGGAAAGCACGAAATCGTCCCAATCTTTTGGGGAACCTTTCTTTCCGAATGATTTTTGATATAATCTTCTTCTTGTCGAAGTGACAGATTCTTTGCTGTGAGCAGTCAATACCCCCATAATACCAGGACTAATGTTTAGTTTGATGAGCATGCAGAGATGGTATTCATGCAATTTGAGAGGACAAATGTTATACAATTTTTTCTTGAACTCTGGGAATATATTGTCGAATGCATTGCTTAGTTCTGCCCATTCAACTTCTGTTAGGCATTTGATATCTTCTTTATCCATGCTATTTGCATCTTCTATATACTTGCCGATAACTGTATCTTTTAGTTGCGAAACTGCATTCTTTTCCTCCTTTTGGGCAATGATGGCAAGTTCTGTTTGGTGCTCTATCTTCTTCTTTAAAATAATGAGTTCTTCTTTTTGCAGTTGGTCTTTGTTCCCCAGGTTGACGATTTGTTCTTCTAATTCTTTGATGGTGGAGATATTCTTGGCTATCTGTTGTTCACTCTTGATAGAAGCTTCGTGAAGTGAGCGTTCCAATTCTTCAAGGTTTGCTTTCAACTGAATGCTCCTGCCTCTCATTCTGTAGTATGCTATGGTAAATGAGGCAATAATGATAATAATGAGAATACTTGCAATCAATGCATTCCTGTCTCTTCTCGCAATGTCTTCTTTTAATTGGACATTCTCTCTTTCTCTGTGCTGGTAGTTGTGTATGGCGTTAATTTCAGCAACAGTTTCTATGGATGTTATATTCTGTATAGAGTCGTAGTAGTTTTTGTAATGCTTGAAATAAGCAAATGCCGTATCTAGCTGCCTGTCGCAGTATGCGTATTTGTATAGCCCTTCGTATCCTCGTTCTTTAGAATACACCGATTGTAGGTTGGTTAGTTTCTTATAAAATGTGATTGCAGAGTCTTTTTGCTGGGTTTTATCATATATTTTAGCAGCAATGGCATAAACAGATTTTCGGTCTTCTGGGTCGTTGAAGTCTAAAGCAACTTTGATGTATGCTTTTGCGCTGTCTAATACGTTCCTTTTGATATAAAAGTTCGCTATTTGTGAACTTAAATCTGCAACCAGGTCTATGTCGTTATGTTGTTTGGCCAAATTTAGGCTTTCCTTATAATACTGTATTGTAGTTTCGTTATTGGTATAATTGCCAATGTCCCTTAGGTTATATATAAGCCCCGTCGTATCTTTGTTGATACTGTCGCATCTGTACGCTTCCTTGAATGCTTCGATGGCATTGCTATAGAGCTTCTGCTGAGAGAAAAGGTAGCCCATCTGACTGTTGACGACGGCCTTCAGGTGAAGCTGACTCTCGTCTTCAGGCGGGGTGTTGGTTAGCAGGTCGTTGGCCTTTAGCAGGTAGTCGAGAGCCTGAGGGGCATCGTTATGGCTGCGACAGATACGTGCTCCATAATAATAGGCGGCAGGCAGTAGGCGCTCGTCGCCCTCTTCCTCGTAGTAGCGCACCATCTCCCACGCTGCGGTGTCGGAGGGCATGGGCAGGTCGGCCCTGTCGGCTACCTTGACGCTGAGCAGCTGGTAATAGCGGCGGTCCCACTCTGAGGCATCGTCCATCTGGGGTGCTATGCGACGCATGAGTACGACGGCACTATCCACCTGTGCTTCCGCCAGCGAGTCGAGCAACGTTAGCTCTGGGGGGTAGTGGTGTCGTCCGCATTGGGTTGCGGTCAGCGCAATGGTGAGCAGAATCAGTAGCCTTATTGTGCGTATCATTGATGCAAAGGTACGATATTTACTGCATAAATCCAAACTTTTTCGTCCTTTTCTTGCTGCGTGGGGCAGGGGAGGGCGGAAAGATATTTGTGGGAAGTGTAAAGAAAAAGTGCCTGAAATATAACGGGGAAAAACTCTCTCATGTGAAATAATTCCCCAAAAGGCGGGTTTTCTCAGTTTTTATTTGTACCTTTGCCAAGTCATTGATGATTTAGAAAGAAATCAATTTACCAACAGGAAGCTCTATGAAAGAAGATTCTGAGAAAGTACCCCAATCGCCTGAGCAGATAGTCGATCATTTGCATGTGACTTCTGTTCCAACTTATCTGTTGGCTATGGCGGTAATTGTGTTACTGGTGGCATTCATTGTATGGGGAGTATTGGGCAATGTGAGTGACAAAGCCTATTATTCCGGGGTTGTGTTTCCTGTGCAGGGCACTACCGACGTCTCTCTTCCCAACAAAGGTATCGTGCGTACTATGCTTGTGCACAATGGCGACAGCGTGCATTTAGGGCAGACAATAGCCATGGTGTCTATCGGCAACAGCCATAGTTTCCTGACCAGTACGGTCAGCGGCCTTGTTATCAGCACGAAGTCCGACAATGAGCCATTCGAGGCCTTTGACCCTATTGTAAGTGTAGTTGACAGCAAAGAGTCTAAGCACTCGCAACGCACCCAACTTATCGCTTACGCTAACAATGAGGCTCAGCGCAATCTTCGTATAGGCATGGAGGCCCAGGTGTGGCCTGCCAACGAGAAGCGTGACGAGATAGGTTATGTTAGGGGTCGCATCAGCCAGGTGGTACGTTATCCTGCCGATGCCGATGAAGTGCGCCAGATGCTGAAGTCGGACGTCATGGCCCGTCGTTTTCTAGGCGAGGGGGAAGAAGCGGTTTATGAAGTGTTTATCGACCTGCTGCGTGATCCAGCCGACTCCACATGCTATGACTGGTCATTTGGTGTGCCTGATAATGTGAGTATGGGTATCGGCACCTACTGCTCAGTGCTCACAGAGACCCGCCGCCGCAGCATGTTCCAGTATCTGTTTGAACAGGTTAAGAGCCGGTTCCATGCCGTTGAATTAGCAACAGATTAAAGATGAAAAGAAGCAGTTCGACAGTTGAGTTGATGCGCCGGTTCCTGCGCGGTAATGCAGGCTTTATACCAATATCTATCGCCATCTATCTGATAGATACACTGGTAGTAATCCTCACCCCGTTGTTCCAGCAGGTTTATGCCGATAATGTTATTACGCACAAGAACCCTGAGTGGTTTACACCACTGATAACATGCTACTTTGCACTGTTTCTGTTGGCACTGATCTCATGGATGTCCATTCAGCCACTGCGCAAAAGGCAGTTTTCACGTCTGTCAGCCACTATGTCGTCGCGCTATCTGTGGACCGTATTGCGATTGCCGATGTGGTTGGTTGACCGTTTCTCTACAGGTGAACTGGTGGCGCGTTATAATAGTGTACGCAAAGCCACAGACGGCATTGAGCACATACTGCCACTGACCACTCTTTGGCTCCAGCCGCTACTATGTTCATGGTTGCTGATGCTGTATAGCACCAAACTTGCACTGATAGAGATCGTGTCCATGTTGCTGCTGTTGTGGGCCATTCGCACTAATGCCAAGTACCAGAAACAGAAGGCACGCAGTATGGAGAATGCCGACGGACGTTTGCAGAACATGACCATGAGCGGCCTGAAAAATATGGAGTCTATCAAATCGATGGGCGGTGAGAAAGACTTCTACAACTCGTGGGATATTGCCTACTGCACGGCGCTTAACGCCCGCGTGAACACCACGACGAGCATGATTATGATGGGGGCAGTGCCCTTGATAGTGTTGCAATTGAGCAATGCAGTGATTCTTTGTCTCGGTGCCTGGTATATACTGCAAGGTGAACTGACACCGGGTATGCTGCTAGCATCGCAAGGACTTGCCAACAGCATTATCTTCCCCATCAACAAGGTGTTGAATTCCTCGCAAGTGATGATGAATACCCACTCGATACTGGAGCGTATAGCAGAGGTAACTGATTACGAAACAGAGTTGCCTGCCCTGAAGCTGCCAACGGAAGAGGAGCTTCCCGATCAGCCCAAGTTAATGGGCGACATTGAACTGCGCCATGTAACATTTGGCTACATGCGCGAAGAGCCGCCTATCCTGAACGACTTCTCGCTCAGCATCAAGGCTGGGCAGCAGGTAGCCTTTGTCGGGTTCTCGGGGTGCGGGAAGAGTACCATTGCCAAACTGATATCCGGTCTGTACGAACCTTGGGAGGGTGAAGTCCTCTTTGACGGAAAACCAAGGAAGGAAATCAACCGCATGTTGTTTGTCAACTCTGTATCGGTGATTAATCAAGATATTATGCTCTTCGAGGGCACTATCAGCGACAATATAAAGATGTGGGACACGTCGATAGAAGACTTTGCCATGGTGCTTGCTGCCCGTGATGCCCAGATACACAAAGAGATAGCCGAGCGTCCAAAAGCCTATCAAGGCGAGGTGACTGAAAACGGCAAGAACTTCAGCGGCGGACAGCGACAGCGCATAGAGATAGCAACCGCTTTGGCGAAGGAGCCAACCATTCTGATTATGGACGAGGCAACGTCGGCGCTCGACCCTCAGACAGAGTCACTGGTGATGGAACGGGTACGTCAGATGGGCATCACGCTGATTATCATTGCCCACCGGCTGAGTACCGTCCGCCATTGCGACTGCATTTACGCCATGCAACAGGGCCGTATCGTGGAACAAGGTACGCACGATGAATTGTTGAAGCACGATGGACTATATAAAGAAATGATGAGTTATGCCTGAGAAGATAAAGAATCCATTGCTCGAACAACTGATACACCGCATTGAGGGCGACCAGCTGGCACTCAGTCAGGCGGCGGCCCTACTGCATGCCATGACCGACCGCAAGGCATGGAGACGCATGAGCTGGCAGCTGCCAACCAATATAGAGGAATTGGAGGAAATGCTCGATGCCAAGAAGACAACGATACGGCAGATTACACTGTCTGACGGTTGGTGGAAACGCAGTACGGGCACCATGATAGCCTTTCTGGAGGCAGACGACACCCCCGTGATACTGAGGCCTCACTTTACTTCGTATAGTTTTGTTCACCCGAAAACCGGGCAGCAGTATAAGATAGACAGCAGCAAGAGCGATGCCATGCTGAAGCGCGAGGCTTTTGTGGCATGCCGCACATTGCCCGATCATGCTTTCACGGCATCGCGCATCGTCAAGCATGCCCTCCGCGAATTGTGTCTGGCAGATGCTATCTACTCGCTAGGAGCGTGTGTAGGTGTGATACTGCTCACCATGCTGACACCGTATGTCTCGAAACTGATATTCAACGAGGTGATACCGTCGGGCGACGTCTCACTGATCGTACCAGTCGCTACGCTCCTGGTCAGTGCCGCTTTTGGCTTGGTGATGGTACAGCTGGCCCGCAATCTGGTGGTGATGCGCATCAAGGATAAAGTGGAGTATAGCGTTCAGACGGCTCTCATGCATCATTTGGTGATGCTGCCAACAACCTTCTTCAAGGAATACTCGCCGGGCGATTTGTCGAATCGTGTACTGTCGATATCAAGACTCAGTTCGCTGCTGACGGGAGAAGTTCTCTCTACAACGCTCACCTTCTGCTTCACAAGCATCATGTTTATCCAGTTCTTTATCTATGGTGGTGAGTTGCTTTTTACGGGAATAGCCATCCTGCTGGTAGTACTGGGGGCTATCCTGCTGCAATATTATTATTCGGCGAAGGTGCAGTCAACAGTGACCCCAGCCGCTTCCAGACTGTCGGGCACGGTATATAACCTGGTGGGAGGCATACAGAAGGTGAAGACCTGCGGGGCTGAATTCCGGGCCTACCGCCACTGGGCCTTTGCCTACGAGCCGACCGACTCGTTCAGCAGCCGCATTCCGCAGATGGCATTCTATGCTTCGGCTTTTGCCTATACCTTCCGTATGCTGCCGATGATTGTCACGATGTGGGCTGCCTGGCATTACGGGCTGGGATTGTCCGACTATATAGCCTATTGCAGTGTTCTGGGCATTGCCACCGAAAACTTAGGCCAACTGCAAGGCATCACCAAGGTCTGGGCCAGACTGAAACCGGAGGCTGTGCTCTGCAAGCCCATCATACAGACCGACGAGGAGAGCCTTGGACAGTCGCTGACAGTGAAGACCATCAGTGGCGACATCGACGTACGCAAACTGAAGTTCCGCTATTCGCCCGACATGCCGTTGATATTCGACGGCCTTGACCTGCATATCAATTCTGGCGACTATGTGGCACTGGTAGGAGAATCCGGCTGTGGGAAAAGCACGTTGGTAAGACTGTTGTTAGGATTCGACAAGCCCCAGTCTGGTTCTGTCTTCTACGACCAGTACAACCTGAGTGAAATCAGTAAGCAGAGTCTCCGCCAGAACTGTGTGAGTGTCTGCCTGCAGGATGGAAGGCTGATTGAGGGCACCATCCTCGACAACATTATCTTCAACAACCCTCTGCTGACTGAAGATGACGCCTGGGAGGTAGCCCGGCAGGCAGCCCTCGACAAAGATATAGAGAAGATGCCACTGGGCATGCAGACCCCCATTAGTGTGGATGGACAGGGCGTGTCGGGCGGGCAGCGGCAGCGTATCCTCATTGCCCGTGCACTGGCAAGGAAGCCGAAGGTGCTCTTCCTCGACGAAGCGACGTCGGCTCTCGATAACATCAGCCAGCACATCGTCGTCGAGAATCTGGCCCAACTGAAATGTACTCGAATCGTCATAGCCCACCGCCTGAGCACCATCCAGCAGTGTAACCGCATCATCGTGTTGAAGGATGGCCGTGTGGCAGCTGACGGCAATTTCGAGGAACTTCAGGCTCGTGGTTATTTTCAGGAAGTAAATAATTAAAAAGGATATGAAGAGTAAAATAGATATACGCCTCCTGGTATGCCTGGCATTCCTCAGCTTGTTTCCTTACAGTAGTAGAGGACAGGGGTGGTTGAACTTGGACGAGGTGATACGACTGTCCCAAGACAGTGCCATCACCGCTTTCCAGAGTCGGTATGAATATCGTAGCCGCCAGGCTTCATACGAGGCTTTTGAGGCCTTGCGCAAACCACAACTATCGGTGAAGGTCGTGCCCAACTACTCACGCATTATCAGCGATCTCACTCGTGACTATGTTTATCTACGCAACTACGACAATTTTGCCACTTCGGCGCAGGTAAGGCTCAATCAGAAAGTTCTGCCCTTTGGCGGTGAGGCCTATGTAGGCACGCAGGCCATTTGGAGTGAGTACTTTCGGGAAAGTGCATCAGGATACCCGCGTCAGTTCGTGGCCAGTCCGCTGTTAGTGGGTTATAGCAATACCCTGTTGGGCTACAATCCCTTCCGTTGGGAGAAAAAGGTGGAGGACCAACTGCTGAAGGCTGCACGCCAGCAACATGAATATAATTTGCGGTGTATCGCCGAGGAAGCCGCTGTACGCTATTTCCGATTAGCTTGTCAGCAGCGGATATTGCAGATGCGTCAGGAGGAACAGAGTCTGAACGACACGCTGCTGGCCATTGCACGCGAGAAAGCCAGTATCGCTATCGTCACCCAGGTGGAACTACATGCCATAGAGTTGCAGCTACAGAATTCCACCAACCTGCTGGATATGGCACGCAAGGATGAGCAGAAGGCAAGGACAGAACTGGCATCTCTACTACGTATCAAGCAATTACCTGATGACTTGCCTCTGCTGACCATACCAGAGCGTCTTCCTTCTACAAGCTATACACCAGAGGAGGTTGCGATGCTGGCAAAGAACAACAGCCCTGCTTATCAGCAGCAGCTGGCAGAACTTACTGAAGCTCGCCATCAGGAAGAGAAGGCGCATAAGGAACGTGGCGTCAATCTCGGCATGGATATCAATCTTGGACTGCAACAAGTCAACTCGACCCTGGGCAGTGCCTATAAGAATCAGCAGTTGTATGCTTTAGGCTCCGTGCAGTTTAATATACCGATCATGGATCATGGGGCAGCCCGAAAGCGGCACGCAGCAGCCACGGCATGGGTGGAGCGTCAGGAGTCGGCACTCCAGGAAACTGAGCGCCGGTTGGCCGAAGATGCCACCGTGACACTGCAGAAGCTATATGAAAGCAGAAAAATGCTGGAGAACACAGAACAGACCGTCAAACTGGCTGAGAACATGTTCTATGAGACGGCCGAAAACTATGCCAACGGTCTCAGTGACATCAACACTTTCACCTTAGGTCAGAACCGATGGATTACAGCCTACTCCAATTACCTGACTGTCTTGGAAGATTTTTGGAAAGAATACTATCATTTGCAAACCCTCATACAATATGAATAAGTATATACGTTTTTCACTTTTTGCCTTTCTTCTTCCGTTCCTTACTGCCTGTCAGTCGAGAAAAGAAGTGCAGCCTGTTTCACAGCAGACAGACTCGCTGGCTGCGAAATCAGCAAAAGCCGCATCACATCAGCAGGTTCAGAGTTTCTCAACAGCTAACAAAGGGAAGATTGAAGCCGTTCGTGAGATACCTGTCTTTAGCCGTCTCTCAGAACAGATCGTTATGTTTGGCGTTGATAAGTTGGGACAGTATGTCAAGAAAGGTCAGGTCGTAGCACGGCTCAGCGATGACGAACTGCGCAATAAGATTCTTCACTGTCGTGCCAAACTGGAGAAAGCGGAGTTCCAATACCAGGCTATCCTGATGGGACAGGGCTATAAGCGTGACCATTTAGATGCGGCTCCGGAGAACATCAAGAAACTGGCACGTATCAATAGCGGCTATAACGAGGCGAAAGCCGAGTTGCATGAGCTGGAACACCAGCTAACCTATTGCGTTATCAAAGCGCCCGTTTCCGGGTATGTCTCAAAGATACAGAACACACTTTACGGTGCAGCCCAGCCAGGTGAGGCTCTCTTCTACATTGTTGACATTGAACATCTGAAAGTGGGTTTTGACGTGCTCGAAAATGAACTCGCCAAATACGAGGAGGGTGCCGTCTTATCCGTCTCTACCGTAACATACCCCAAGGAGAAACATACGGCTAAGGTCTCTGGTATTAACCCAGTCATCGACGACAACGGAATGATACATATTGAAGCCACCTTGGAACCGCATCCGCATCTGTTGCCTGGTATGACAGCGTTTGTCACCATTGAATTTCGTTAATCTCACAAATAATAGTTCGGCGTACTCACCGCATCAAAGCACGGACAGGCCTTGTGGGGATCGAGGTCACGATGCCCTACGATCAGGAATTGTTTCAAAATTCAACTCCAATGGTGAAATCTTCGCGTATATCCGTCAAGGTTTGGTGTTGGCCTGTCCGACGCGATTCTCAGAGGGTGATTTGTTGAGATTATTCGCAATGAGGTTTAAAATAATTGGTGGGGAAGCGCATTTTTCCGTTTTTTATTCGTAACTTTGCAGCCAAATAGCTATCACGTTATGAGCAGAGTAACAATTAAGGATAAGACGTTTGAGGTTTCCATTCCAGAAGCCCAAGTAAAGGAACGCGTGCGAGAACTGGCGCAGCAGATGAGCCGTGACCTGGAGGGTAAGAACCCGCTGTTTCTGGGTGTGTTGAACGGAGCGTTCATCTTTGCTGCCGACCTGATGCGCGAGATGACCATCCCCTGCGAAATCTCGTTCGTGAAGCTGGCCTCCTATCAGGGCACCACGTCGACGGGCACCATCCAGGAGGTGATAGGCATCAACGAGGACCTGACGGGGCGCACCGTCGTCATTGTCGAGGACATCGTGGAGAGTGGGCTCACTATCAAGCGCATGATGGAACAAATAGGTACGCGCAACCCGGCATCGGTGCAGGTGTGTACCCTCTTCTTCAAGCCAGAAAAGCTGAAGGAAGACCTCATGCTCGACTATGTGGCATTCTCTATTCCCAACGACTTTATCGTAGGCTACGGGCTGGACTACGACCAGCAGGGACGACAGTTGAGGGACGTTTATTCGCTTTGTGAAGATTGAAAAGCTATGAGAGAGGTGAAACTACCACACTTGCCAAGTGACGTTGAGGCGCAGAAAGGCGACCTCATGACCGACCTTTGGTTCAAAGGCAAGGAAAAGCAGATACAAAAGAACAAACAAGACATAAGGATTAAGATGAAGAACATCGTGATTTTCGGTGCTCCCGGCTCAGGCAAGGGAACCCAGAGCGACAAGCTCATTGAGAAGTACGGTTTGAACCACATCTCGACTGGCGACGTGCTGCGCGCCGAGATTAAAAAAGGTAGTGAGCTGGGTAAGACCGCTCAGCAGTTTATTGACAACGGACAGCTCATTCCCGACGACCTGATGGTGAGCATCCTGGCCAGCGTCTACGACTCGTTCGGACGTGGTCACAAGGGAGTAATCTTCGACGGATTTCCCCGTACCATCCCGCAGGCAGAGGCCTTGAAGCAGATGCTCAATGAGCGTGGCGACAAGGTGGCCTGCATGCTGGAGCTCGACGTGCCCGAGGACGAGCTGATGAAGCGCCTCCTGCTGCGCGGACAGCAGAGCGGACGTGCTGACGACAACGAGGAAACCATCAAGAAGCGCCTCGTGGTATATCATTCCCAGACGCAGCCGCTCATCGAGTGGTACAAGCAGGAAGGTATCCACCACCACATCAATGGCCTGGGCGAGCTCGACCGCATCTTCGCAGATATTTGCGAGGTAGTGGATAATATCTAGTCGTACTAGTAAAGCTAGTCGTACTAGACCTTCTAGTTTTATTGGACTTTATGGAGAGTAATTTCGTAGATTACGTGAAGATTCTTTGCCGTTCAGGCAAGGGTGGCAAGGGGTCGATGCACCTCAGGCACGTGAAGTATAACCCCAACGGCGGCCCCGACGGTGGCGACGGTGGCAAGGGTGGCAGCATCTACTTGCGCGGCAACCATAACTACTGGACGCTGCTGCACCTGAAGTATGAGCGCCACATCTTTGCCGAGCACGGTGGCAACGGAGGTCGCGACAAGTGTCACGGCACCGATGGCAAGGACATCTATATCGATGTGCCCTGCGGAACCGTCTGCTACAATGCTGAGACGGGTAAGTATGTCTGCGACGTTACCTATGACGGACAGGAGGTACTATTATTAAAAGGTGGTCGGGGAGGACTGGGCAACTTCCAGTTCCGTACAGCCACCAACCAAGCACCCCGCTATGCGCAGCCTGGAGAGCCGATGCAGGAGATGACTGTCATCCTGGAACTGAAGCTCCTGGCTGATGTTGGACTGGTGGGCTTCCCCAATGCAGGCAAGTCGACGCTGGTATCAGCATTGAGCAACGCGAAGCCCAAGATTGCCAACTATCCCTTCACCACGATGGAGCCCTCGCTGGGTATCGTGGGCTATAGGGACGGCAAATCGTTTGTGATGGCTGACATTCCTGGCATCATCGAGGGTGCTGCCGAGGGCAAGGGCCTGGGACTCAGGTTCCTGCGCCATATTGAGCGCAACTCGCTGTTGCTTTTCATGGTGCCTGGCGATACGGATGATATCCTTCATGAGTATAATGTGCTGGTCGACGAGCTGCGCCGCTTTAATCCCGAACTGCTTGACAAACCTCGCGTGCTGGCCATTACCAAGTGCGACCTCTTAGACGAGGAGCTGATAGAGATGCTGCGCGAGGAATTGGAAGCCCCCTCCAACCTCCCCCCACTGGGGGAGGCTTTCTCCGCGGATTGTTCTGGTGCAGCAACCTCCCCCAGTAGGGGGAGGCAGGAGGGGGCTTTCCCCATCGTCTTCATCTCAGCCGTTACAGGCTTCGGGCTCGACGAGCTGAAGGATGTGCTGTGGCAGGAGATGAACGCAGAGTCGAACAAGTTGGCCACCATCACCACTACCGAGTCGATAGCCCATCGCGACAAGGATATGACGCGCTTCCAGGAGGAACTGGCTGACGAGGGTGAGGACGAAGAAATAGAATTCATCGATGAAGAGGATATCGAGGACGTAGAAGATCTCGACGACTTTGAATACGAAGACGAGTGATAGGATGTTGAAGCCTGTATTGAAACACTATCCCGTTAAGCCGTATCAGCAGGTAGATGTGTTTTCTACCACTCGTCACGGTGGCGTGAGCAAGGGCAATTACGGTACGTTCAATATCAACGAGTTCTGTGGTGACAATCCTGCGGCAGTAAAGGCTAACAGAGTTGCCTTGGAACGTTTGTTGGGAATTGATGCTGACCACCTGATTATTCCCCATCAGACGCATGGCACGGAAGTTCGGTATATCGACAAAGCGTTCTTGACGAAATCTCCTGTTGAGCGTCGGGAGTTGCTGGAGGGTGTTGATGCTGTGTTTACGGATGTGCCTCATACTTGTGTGGGAGTATCTACTGCCGATTGCATTCCTATCTTATTGGAAGACACTTATAATTTCGTGGTATGTGCCGTTCACGCAGGATGGCGTGGGACGGTGAATCGCATCGTAGAGAAAGCCATCAAGGCGATGGATATTCCATATCGGGTAGACCCTGCCTGCATTAACGCTTGGATAGGCCCTGGTATTTCGATGGAGGCTTTTGAAGTGGGCGATGAAGTATACAATGCTTTTTTGCAGGCAGGATTCAACATGGACACCATTGCTACTCGGCTCCCCTCCTCAACGGCTACAGCGGAAGACGGCTGTAAGTGGCATATTGACCTGGTGGAATGCAACAGGCAGCAGTTGATTGCGGCAGGAGTTGACGAAAGCAATATCTATATAAATGGTACCTGTACCTACTTTAATTGTACCGACTTTTTCTCCGCCCGACGTCTGGGAATCAACTCCGGACGCATCTATACAGGTATAATTCTTTAATAAATAGTTCTCTTTTTCCGCATTCTATAAAAAAGAACGCGAAAAAGTGTTGCATTTCAGATATTTTAATTAATTTTGCACCCGAAAAGAGAAAGCGGAAGAAGTTTAGGCTGATTCCCGGTAATATTAATTAACAAACAATTCAAAAAGTTTATGCAGAAAAGATTGTTTTTTCTGGTGGTCACGTTGTTGACAGTTTCGTTAACGGCGCTGGCTCAAGTGACAACTTCTGGTATCAATGGTAAGGTGACCCTTGGCACTGCCAATGGCGAGGCTGCCATCGGTGCTACGGTTCAGGCTGTTCACCAGCCTTCAGGAACCCGTTACGGTGCTGTTACCAATGTTGAAGGTCGCTATTCTATCCAAGGTATGCGTACTGGCGGTCCTTACACTGTGACGGTGTCTTACATTGGTAGTCAAACAAAGACTTTCGAAGGTCTAAGCCTTTCACTGGGTGAGAACTACAACCTGACAGTTTGGCTGGAGGACGATTCTCAGGTATTAGGCGAAATAACAATTACCGGTCAGGCTGGCTTGGCCGCTTCGCGCAATGGTGCTGCCGAGACCATCGGTGGAAACCGTATTGCTGAGCTGCCCTCATTGACTCATAGTGTGGCTGACGTGGCTCGTATCAATCCGTTCGTGAGAGTGAGCGAGAGCGGTGCCATGAGCATTGCTGGTTCTAACAACCGTTATAACGCCATCCAGATTGATGGTGCTATGGCCAACGACGTGTTCGGTCTTACCTCAAACGGTGCTAACGGCGGACAGGCAGGTACTCAGGCCTTCTCTATGGAGACGGTTGAGCAGCTGCAGGTGAGCATCGCACCGTTCGACGTTCGTCAGTCGGGCTTCACGGGTGGTGCTATCAATGCTATCACCAAGTCGGGTACCAACGACTTCCACGGTAGTGTCTATGGCTACTACCAGGATGGCAAGATGGTTGGTAACAAGTATGAGATGCACGACGGATCAGAGTCTGCAGACTATGGTACAATGACCGACTACACATGGGGCGCTACCCTCGGTGGTCCGATTGTGAAGGACAAGCTGTTCTTCTTCGCCAACTACGAGCGTACCAATAAGGAATATGACAACGCCTATAGTGCCAAGGGCTCTGAGACACAGGTTGACTGGGATTTGGCAGAGAGCCTGCTTTCTACGCTGAAGCAGCGCGCTGCTGCACAGGGTGTGACCTATACCGGTTCACTTGGTACTCCTCAGGAATACACCTATTCTGATAAGGTGGGCCTGAAGCTCGACTGGAACATCAATGACCGTCACCACGCTTCTCTGCGTTGGAGCATGGTTGATGCCCGTAAGAACAATCAGACTGCTGGAGACAAGTCGCTGGTTACCAACGACTATGCTTACGACTTCGTATCAAAGACCAACTCTCTGGTGCTCGAACTCCAGAGCCGTCTGAGCGATAACCTGAGCAACGAGTTCCACGCCAGCTGGACCAGTGTTCGCGACAAGCGTAACCCCGGTCTTGCTTTCCCGATGGTGTCTATCAGCAATGTTGGCGGCGGTACGCTGAACATAGGTAACGAGCGCTCTTCTATGGCTAATGCCTTGGATCAGGATGCCTATACTTTGACTGACAACCTGACTTGGACGTTAGGAAGCCACGCCATTACCTTTGGTACTCATGACGAGCTCTATAGCTTCGGAAACCTCTTCTGCCAGGACTTCTACGGTACTTACTACTTCAACTCTCCCGATGACTTCATGAATGAAAACATTGCCCGTTTCCGTCTGGGACGTGCCATCGCATCTGTTGCAGGAACCGACCGTTGGAACTCTCCCTTCAAGGCTGCCCAATTAGGTTTCTATGTACAGGACAAGTGGGATGTTACCGATCGCTTCCAGCTGACCTACGGTATCCGTATCGACCTGCCGATGCTGCTGGATACTCCTTTGGAGAACAAGGATTTCAATAATTGGGCTGCTGAGCATGGATATGACCTGCAGACCAACCAGAAGATTGCCGTGAAGCCCCTCTGGTCGCCCCGTCTCGGTTTCCGCTATGATGTTTTGGGCAACCGTGCCGTCATCGTCCGTGGTGGTGTAGGTATCTTCACTGGCCGTATTCCTTTCGTATGGATTTCAAACAGCTTCTCTAACACCGGTGTTGCTCAGTTCAACTATGATACCGGTAACGGTAAGGGTGGCGACAAGGCGTTCCTCGTCAATCAGGGTACTATCATGCAGAATGTTCCCTCAACCTCTCAGGGTGCTCCTGCCTTTGCTGCCCAGACAATCAACGTGTTCGACAAGAACTTCAAGTTCGGTCAGCAGCTCCGTGCCGACCTCGCCGTTGACGTAACGGGTCCTCTGGGAATCAAGTGGACTGTTGAGGGTATCTATTCTAAGACCCTTAACGACATGATTGTCAAGAAGCTCAATATGGAGGCTACAGGCAAGACCTGGGGCGAGACCAATGGCTTCGACTTCGACAACCGTCCGATGTTCCAGACCATGAAGAGCACTCCGAACATTCTCTATCTTGACAATGTTTCTGAGGGTTACTCCTACAACGTTTCTATCAAGGCTGAGAAGAGCTTCGACTTCGGACTCGACCTGATGGCCAGCTATACCTACGGACATGCCAAGACCGTCAACAACGGTTCATCGTCAGTGGCTGCCTCTAACTTCCAGTACAACTATACGCACAAGGATCCTAACGCTGCTGAACTCGAGGTTTCCAACTTCGACATACCTCACCAGGTGATGGCATCGGCCTATCAGCACTTCAACTGGAACAAGAACCCCGGCCGCACGTTCGACAACAAGACTACTATCGGTCTGATCTATACAGGTAACTCAGGTGCTCCCTTCTCCATCTTCACTAATGGTGACATGAACGGTGACGGTGTGAACAACGACCTGATGTTCATTCCTACCGATGCTCAGATTGACCAGCTGCTGGCAGCAGGCCACTTCGCTGCTACTTCAAAGTTCACTACTGAGCAGCAGGTTGCCAACTTCAAGCAGTGGCTGGCTAACGACGAGTACCTCTCTTCGCACCGTGGTGAATTCTGCGAGCGTAACGGTGACTACGAGAAGTGGGAGAACCGCCTCGACTTGCACCTCGACCACAAGTTCGGTTTCAAGGTAGGTAAGGAGATTCGTTACCTGCAGATTGGTTTCGACATCATCAACTTCACCAACATGCTCAGCAAGAAGTGGGGTGCTACCATGTCACAGGGCGGTTACAACTACTACAGCCCGCTGACCATCACAAAGGGTAAGTATTCGTTCCAGCAGAAGGGTGACTACGACATGCGCTCTTATAACGACTACTATAGCCGCTGGCGTATGCAGCTCAGTGCTAAGCTGACCTTCTAATTCATTAAGTGCTAAACAATAAGAATAATCAGAGAATATGAAGAAATATATTTTAGTTGCATTGACGGCTTTCTTCGCACTGTCTGCAAACGCACAGTCTGACTGCTGCGGTAAGGGTGGCGACTGCTGTTTCTCACCTTATTGGTATATTCAGGCTCAGGGCGGTGTGCAGCTGCCTTATACGCCTGGTAATCGCGGTGACCTGCTCTCGCCCGTCATTGGCCTGAACATTGGTCGTCAAGTGAATCCCCTGGTCGGTGTCCGCCTCGGTGCCGAGGGATGGGAGTCGAAGGTGAAGGATCAGTATGTTACTGATACCTATAATAAGTTCAAGTACTATACAGTAAGCTTCGACGCTACGTTGAACCTGGTGAACCTCTTCACCAAGAAGGCTTGCTCAGGTTTTAACTTCTACCTGCTTGGTGGCGTTGGCTACTCATGGTCGGAGGCTACCTTGACTAGTTCTACTTGGTTTGCTCCTGCCGTTCGCGCAGGTGCTATCATTGAGGCTCGCCTCAGCAAGAACTTCAGCTTGTCATTGGAGCATCGTATGACTAATACCTCTACCCAGTGGAACGGTCGTATCGACGGCGACAAACAGCACGACTGGTACAGCTCAACGCTTTTGGGCATTGCCTACAACTTCGGTCACAAGAAGGTGGCTAAGCCTGCTCCCGCTCCAGAGCCTGCACCCGTTGTAGAGGAACCCGCTCCAGAGCCTGCACCTGCTCCCGCTCCTGTTGTGGAGAAGAAGCCCCAACCCGTAGTGGTAAAGGATGAGCCTCTGAAGGAGACGTTCTTCTATCTTATCCGTGAGTCTGATCCCGATCCCGAGACCATCCTCAATAAGATTGCTGACTGGTGCAAGAAGTATCCTGCTAAGAAGATTACCGTCAGTGGCTATGCTGACAAGGGTACTGGTAACGCTACCATCAACGCCAAGTATGCTCAGCAGCGTGCTGAGAAGGTGGCTAAGTCCTTGCAGGAGAAAGGTATTGCTGCCGACCGTATGACAGTCAACTCTTATGGTGACACTGTTCAGCCCTTTGCTGAGAACGATCGCAACCGCTGCGTTATTGTAGTAGGTGAGTAATCTCCACCATAGAGTGCCAAACATAGTGATTCCCGATGCGAATGCACCGGGAATCATTTTGTTATGGAGTTAACGGTAAAAGTAGACAAATAGCTAATTGCTTATAATAGAAAATCGCTTGGAATAGCTTATAAGCTTATAGCTTGTAATTGTAATAGCTTATAATTATAGTAAACTTGCGATGCTGTTAGAATACGCGACGTACACCGATAAAACGCTTGGCATAGAAACCGTCGCTGGAGTTTGAAATCTTAACTCCCTCACTACTGCTGGCGTGAATAAAGTTGAATGTACGGGTAATGGGATCTACGTCTACAACAATGCCCACGTGGCCTACATTTCGTCCGGAACTGGGACTGGTGAAGAATACTAGGTCGCCACGCTGCATCTCACTGCGGTTAACGGGAATATTGCGGGCGTACTGGTCACGTGAAGAAGCACCGATATTACCCTCGCCTAACTGCTTGAATACGTAGCTGGTAAATCCTGAACAATCGAAAGCCTTGGGGCCTTTGCTGCCGCTGCGATAGCGGGCACCGAGATGAGACATGGCTTCATCCAACAGACTGTTGATGGTTGTTGCCTTGTAGTCAAGGTTCAATTCGTCAGTACCGTTAGCGTACAGAAAGTCGTAATTGTCAATCTCCTGATATCTGGGTTCCTCTGTTACGACGGTTTGAGCTACCTTTTTCCTTGCACTCTTTCTAACCTTACCTACGGCAAAATTACCTGAGGTTGCTAAGATAAGCAGTGCGCAAAGAATAGTCCTTTTTCTCATTTCTGGTTGCTACAGGGTTTATGGTTGATTACTAGTACTCTTATTCGTTTCTTATTAATTGTATTTCAGAATCTGTCCGGGACGCAGCTTCATGTTCTTCCCAATGCGGTTCAGCTTACAGATTTCTGCCACGGTCGTATTACGCTTGCGGGCAATTGAAAAGAGCGTCTCGCCTTTCTTAACCTTGTGGAAACGGGTATTAGCAGCTATATTGCGGCTTGATTTCTTGCTACTGCTTTTCTCACTGTAGAGCATATCGTCATCAGCGTTGGTAGCAGAGGTGCCGTTAACGCCACGCAGACGGGTTGCCTGAGCTGATTCGCGCGAATAACTTGAACGGCGGAAAGTATAAAAGTCGCCCGTAACGTCCTGGTTACGGAAGTCGAACATTAATGCGGGATTAAGTGCAACGCCACAGAGACGGGTTTCAAAGTGCAGGTGAGAACCCGTACTGCGACCAGTATTTCCACCGAGTCCGATAGGCTCTCCAGCACGTACTTCCTGATCGGGGGTCACCAGATGCTTTGACATGTGGCCATAGATGGTCTCTAAGCCGTTGTAGTGGCGGATAACGACGAAGTTACCATAGCCGCCCGGCTCATAGCGTACTACGCGCACTTTACCGGAGAAAGCCGCACGGATGGTATCGCCAATGTAAACCTTAATATCCAAGCCTTTGTGCTGGCGTCCCCAGCGTGCACCGAAGTTCGATGTCAGCACACGGTTGTCCGTTGGCATGGCAAAGCCGCGTAAGTCAATGCGGAATGTATCGGGAAGTGACTGCTCGCGGTGGGCAGAGTAGTTATCCCAGTCTTGATACAGGTCGGCAGCGGGACTTCCATATTGCTGTTCCAACTGAATCAGTCGGTTCAGGGCTACGGAGTCAACAGCTTTTATCTTACGATCGATGGGGGCCTGGTTGGCCAACAAGTCCTGGCCCTGCATAGGAACAGTGATGATGGAAACCATGGCTATTGCAAAGAATTTCTTCAAAGTCTTAATCATTTTTGTCTTTTATTGTGGTTATAGACGTTACGTTTTCTGCCAAGAGCAAAAAACTCTGATGCAAAGATACGAATAATAATTCGAAAAAGAAACAAATTGCGTGTTCGTTAACAAAGTTTTGGTGTCTTTTAACACTTATCTCATGAAATCACGCCCCAATTAATATTTGTTTTGCGTAGTTCACGGAGTCTGTTCCATAACAGATGAAACTTTTCGCTGGTGCACGTGGGGTCTTCGTCGATAATAAGTTGTGCTTCATCGCGGGCCATCTGTACCAATTGTCCGTCGCGTGCTATGTCGGCAATCTTCAGGTCAAAGGCCATGCCGCTCTGCTGGGTGCCTTCCAGGTCGCCAGGACCACGCAGCTTGAGGTCGGCTTCGGCAATGCGGAATCCGTCGTTGGTGTCGCACATGATGTCAATGCGTTTGCGGGTGTCCTCCGATAGTTTATACGGGGTAACAAGTATACAATAGGACTGGTCGGCACCGCGTCCCACACGCCCCCGCAATTGGTGTAGCTGGCTTAGTCCGAAGCGCTGTGCATCCATAATGACCATCACAGAGGCATTGGGCACATTGACCCCCACCTCAATAACCGTGGTGGCTACCAGTATCTGTGTCTCTCCACTAACGAAACGCTGCATCTCTTGCTCCTTGTCGGCAGGCTTCATCTTGCCGTGGACTTTGCTCAGGCGGAACTCGGGGAAGGCCTGTCGTAGCACCTCAAACCCCTGCTCCAGATTCTTCAAGTCAATCTTCTCGCTCTCTTCTATCAGCGGGAAGACAATGTACACCTGCCGACCTAAATTGATCTGTTTGCGGATGCCGTCGTAGAGCGAGGTGATACGTGAGTCGAAGAAGTGCTCCGTTACCACTGGTTTTCGGCCTGGCGGCAATTCGTCGATAACGCTGACATCGAGGTCGCCATAGAGTGTCATAGCAAGCGTGCGGGGGATGGGGGTGGCTGTCATCACGAGCACATGAGGCGGGTTCTGGCTCTTATTCCATAGCTTGGCTCTTTGTGCTACGCCAAATCGGTGTTGCTCGTCGACTACCACGAAACCAAGACGTGCAAACTGCACGGGGTCTTCAATTACAGCGTGGGTGCCAACGAGGATGTGGATGGTGCCGTCCATCAAACCGTCCAGCACCTCCTGACGGCGCTTCCCCTTGACGATGCCCGTCAGCAGGGCTACACGGATGGGCATGTTGCCTAAAAACTGCATGAGAGTCTGTAGGTGCTGCTCGGCAAGAATCTCCGTAGGGGCCATGATACAGGCCTGATAGCCATTGTCAATGGCGATGAGCATCGACATCAGGGCCACCAGCGTCTTGCCGCTTCCTACATCGCCCTGCAGCAGGCGGTTCATCTGTCGACCGCTACCCATATCTTTGCGTATTTCACGGATTACGCGCTTCTGGGCTTCTGTCAGCGGGAATGGCAGGTAGTTATGGAAGAAGGTGTTGAACACTTCGCCTACATGGCTGAACACATAGCCGCGATACTTGCGGCGCTGGTCGCTGGCGTACCTTAATATATTAAGTTGTACGAAGAACAATTCCTCGAACTTCAGTCGTACGCGGGCGCGCTCTAAATCCTTAATATTCTGGGGGTAGTGGATGGTACGCAGGGCTTCATCACGGTTCATTAAGTGTAGCCGCTGCGTGATGAAGTCGGGGATGGTCTCGTTGACAGGCGTTGTCAACTTCTCGAGGAGCGTCTTGACAAGACGCTCTACTGAACGGGAGGTCAGTCCCCGTTTCTTCATCTTCTCCGTTGTGTTATAATAGGGCTGCATGCCCATAGCTGCAGTGTCTACCCTTGAGGCCTCGTCAATATCGGGGTGGGTAAGATTGATGCGGTTGTTGAATACGGTGGGCTTGCCAAACACCAGGTACTCTGTACCAATACGGTAGTTCTGCTTAGCATACTTGCCTCCTGCACCGAACCATACAAGGTCCATAATGCCCGTGCCATCGCTGAAATGAGCGACAACGCGCTCCTTTCGTGCACTCATCTTGAATGTCTCGAAGCTAAGTATCGTACCCACTATCTGTACAAAAGGCATGTCGCCCGTCAGTTCATGGACGGTATAGACCTTCGAGCGGTCCACGTGCTTATAGGGGAAATATTCGAGCAGGTCGCCATACGTCTTAATACCCAGCTCATCGCTGAGTATTTTCTTGCGGTTGGGGCCAACCCCCGGCAAGTACATGATGTCTTGATCGAGTATTGTCACTTAAAGGCTTTCGGCTATCTTTAGGTCGTAAGGTGTGGTAATTTTGATGTTCTCTCGGTTGCCGTCGACGAGGGTAATAGGGTGACCATAGGTCTCGACGACGGAGGCATCATCGGTGAAGTTGTCGTTGTAAGGCTGACGATTGGCTGCCTTTAATAGTTGAATGTTGAAGGTCTGTGGTGTCTGCACCAAACGGTATTCATCGCGGGGAACGGTCATGGAGGTGCCATCTTTTATATGGCGAATGGTCTCTACAACGGGAATGACTGGAATGACTGCTCCTTTCTCACGGGCTTCTTCATAGCAACGGCGGATGACCTCGATGCTGGGGAATGGACGTACGCCATCGTGCACACCTACCACACCTTCGGCATCATCGGGAATCAGCGCCAAGCCGTGCTGCACGGAGTGGAAGCGCGTCTCACCGCCGTCGGCCAACAGATACTCCACCTTGAAATTGTACTCCTTGCAGAGTCCCTGCCAATATGCCTGTTGCGCTTTAGGCAGTACGAGGATAATATTCAGATCGGCAGAGTACTCGCGGAACCGCTCGAGTGTGCGCATCAAGACCGGTTTCCCGCCGATAGGCAGGAACTGCTTTGAAATATCCGTTCCCATGCGCAGGCCCTTGCCGCCTGCCACAATAATGACGTAGTCTGTCATGCCATTAGGTGCTTGAAGCGCATGCCTTCGGCAATCTGGTCGCTCACTTCTTTGCTTACCAACTGGCTGAGCAGTTCGTAGGCATAGGGGAAGGCAGCGGCAGGCCCCTCACCGGTGGTGATGTTGCCATCGACGGTAACGAGGTCACCCGTGTACTGGGCACCGGCACCCTTCAGTGCCTGTTCGAAGCCAGGATAGCAGGTGGCCTTCTTTCCTTCGAGCAGCCCGAGCTGGGCCAGTACGACGGCAGGGGCAGCGCAGATGGCGGCAATCTTCTTTCCCGCTGCAGCCTGGTCGCAGACTGCCTTGCAGACGCCTTCGTGCTCATACAGATTGGCAGCGCCGGGCATACCACCGGGCAGCATAATCAGATCGGCATCAGAGGTGTCTACCTGCTCGAACTGCAGGTCGGCCTCAATGTTTACACCATGTGCAGACTCCACCAAGGGAAAGTCAGTGGTACTCACCGTTACTACCTCTACGCCACCGCGACGCAACACGTCAATGGGGATGAGAGCCTCGACATCCTCGAAGCCATCAGCTAAGAATACATAAACTTTTGCCATAATCTTTTCGTAATTTCGTGGAAAAACATTACTTTTGCAGTCGCAAAGTTACGAAAAATCTGCTAAACACCTACAAAATACAAGCAAAAATGACACGACAGAAGCTAAAGTTTGCCCTTTTCGGCAATATTTATCAGACCAAGAAGTCTGCAGCGATACAAAAAGTGCTGTCCTGTCTCAGTGAGTCGGGAGCAGAACTAATGGTCGACAAAGAGTATTATGAATTCCTCAAGGACGGTCAGCGACTGGACGTTCCTGCTGCGAAAGTGTTCTGTGACGATGACTTTGATGCTGATTTCGCCATATCGATGGGGGGCGACGGAACGTTCCTTAAAACGGCCAATAGGGTGGGACGAAAGCAGATACCCATTCTCGGTGTGAATATGGGACGGTTGGGATTTCTGGCCGACGTGACTCCTACTGACATTGAGACATGTCTTCACTCGCTTACTGAGGAAGACTATGCGGTGGAGAGTCGTGCCGTGATAGAGGTTGTCCCGGGAATGTTTGCCCTAAACGATGTGGCTATCTTGAAGCGTGACTCGGCATCGATGATCAGCATTCGGGTAAATATTAACGGAGAGTACCTGACCACGTATCAAGCCGACGGTTTGATAGTCTCTACGCCAACGGGCTCGACGGCCTACTCCCTGTCGAACGGAGGTCCGATTATCGTGCCTGGAACGGGTGTGCTGGCTATCACAGCGGTGGCTCCCCATTCGCTGAACATCCGTCCTATTGTCATCCCCGATACAGCAGAGATAACGCTTGACGTAGAGAGTCGTTCGCATTCCTTCTTGGTGGCCGTTGACGGTCGTTCGGAGAAGTGCAAGGAAGGTACGAGAATCACCTTGCGCCGTGCACCTTATAATATACACGTGGTGAAGCGCAGCGGCAAGCAGTATTTCTCCACTCTACGTGAGAAAATGATGTGGGGAGCGGATGTAAGATAGCGGTCGAGTGAAAAGTGAAGAGTGAAAAGTGAGACTGATAGAGCGTTTGCATAACCCGGAAAGCAAGTTTACCATCCGACAGATAGTAAAGTGGCTGTGGCGTGTGATGAAAGGAAATCGCGCGCAGGCGGTGTTTAATGCTACCATAGGACTGTTGGGCGTTGTTTGCAGCTTGCTTATGGTATGGGCTATGCAGCATACTATCGATATGGCAACTGGTGTGAGCGAGGGTTCTCTATATTGGGGAGTGGCGTTGATGGGTTTTGTCATTGTCTGTGAGTTTTCGCTCAATATCTCAAGGGTGTGGATTCGTAATATATTAGGTATCAAGGCGCAGAACCGTATGCAGCAGCAGATGCTCGACCGCCTGCTGCGGGCTGAGTGGAACGGCAAGGACCGCTATCATAGCGGTGACATCATCAACCGTTTGGAGCAGGACGTGCAGGCGGTGGTGAATTTCATCACCGAGACGCTTCCTAACACGTTGTCGACAGTTACCCTGTTTTTTGGTGCGTTTTTCTATCTGATGCAGATGGACTTTTGGCTGGCCTGCATCACGGTGGGTATATTGCCGGTTTTTATGGCGGTGAGTCGCATTTATGTAGCACAGATGAGGAAGTTCACCCGTAGGGTGCGCAACAGCGACAGTATGGTGCAGAGCCTGATGACAGAAACCGTCCAGCATCGAATGCTCATTAAGACCTTGGAGGCCAGCGACCAGATGATTGACCGATTAGATATTACACAGTCGGCCCTTCGGCAGCATGTCCGTCAACGAACGAAATTCAGTATCTTCTCGAATCTTTTTGTCAACGGAGGCTTTTCCTTGGGATATCTCATCGCTTTCCTATGGGGTGCCGTCCGCTTAAGTGCCCGTACCATTACTTTTGGTCAGATGACCGCCTTCCTGCAGCTGGTGTACCGTATTCAGGGGCCTGCTCGTGACCTGACGCGTCTGGCACCTGCCTTTGTCAACGTGTTTACCGCTGCCGAACGACTGATGGAATTGGAGGAGGCTCCCCAGGAGCAACAGGGAACGGGTATTCTCATGCCTTCTCCCTGTGGCATAAGACTCAGTAATGTTACCTATGCCTATGATGATACGGCTGAGCCAGTACTTAGCAATCTGTCATTCGACTTCCGTCCGGGAACATGTACGGCAATTCTTGGTGAGACAGGAGCAGGAAAGACCACGCTTGTCCGCCTTATCCTTTCATTGATTCATCCACAACAGGGTAGGGTGGATATCTACTCGCAGGAACGGCAGGAGGAGGTGACGGCATTACACCGCTGTAACTTTGTTTATGTTCCTCAGGGCAATACCTTGCTGAGTGGCACTATCCGTGAAAACCTGCTCATGGGCTGTCCGAGTGCCAACGATGAGGAACTGTGGAGGATTCTTCATTTGTCGTGTGCCGATTTCGTTGCATCGCTTCCCAAGGGGCTCGATACTATATGTAGCGAAGCTGGTGGTGGACTTAGTGAGGGACAGGCTCAGCGCATTACCATTGCTCGTGCCCTCCTCCGCGGGCGCAGCATTATGCTCTTCGATGAGGCAACCTCAGCTCTCGATCCTGATACAGAGCGGCAACTGTTGCAGAATATACTATCTGACAAGCAGAAGACGGTGCTCTTCATTACCCATCGACCTGCTGTTGTCGAATATTGCGAACAAGTGCTGAGGGTGGAATAGAAAATACAAACATAACAATATATGAAACCGATAAGAGACATATTACTACTATTAATGATGATGTTCTGCTGCCAGACAGTTTCGGCTGGTAATGATACTCAGGAAACAACAGCGGTTCAGCAAGAGCTGGCGGCAGCAAGAAAGAAGGCGAAGAACTTAGAAACGGCACTTGTTGTGGTGACGGTGGCCTATGTCTTTGTCTATATCATGGGGCGTCGTCGTCTGGTGCGTAAGATATGGGCACGCAACAAGGAACTGAAGTCGGCGCTTGACAAGGCAGAAGAAGCTGACCGTATGAAAACAGCATTCATTCGCAATATGAGTCATGAGATACGGACGCCGCTGAATGCCATCAATGGCTTTTCGCAGTTGCTGATTTCTGAAGGTGAATCGCTGAGCCATGAAGAAAGAGCTGATATGGTGTCGCGCATTACGAAGAGTGTGGATGGTATAACCAATATCGTGGCTGAATTGCTTGAAATGTCGGAAGGCGAGAGCCACCGTGAAAAGAAAGCGGTGTATGTTAATAGGCTCTGCAGCCGGATGATTGAAGAGCAGAAAAAAGATAATCGGAAGGGGCTTTTCCTCATGTTCGACTCAGAGTTGCCTGAGGACTATTCAATTGTGAGTATCGAAAAGAACATTGAGCTAATCTTGCATCATATACTGAGTAATGCGATGAAGTTTACGGAGAAAGGTAGCGTTACCATGCATTGTATGGAAAGGGACGGCCAACTGGTTATCAGCATCTCTGATACAGGTATCGGCATTGCTCCTGAGAAGCGTGAGGAGATATTCAAGAACTTCGTGCAGCTTGACGAAGATGTGCACGGCGTAGGTCTTGGACTAACGCTGAGCCGCCGTTTGGCGCGCTCGTTGGGGGGCGATGTGGTACTCGACGATACCTATACAGGAGGCTCCTGCTTCCACTTGCTGTTGCCGTTGAAAACAGGAGCCTGATGCTTATTTGTGCTTCCGGTTGGCACGTTGCTCACGATATTTGGCTTTCTGCTTAGCCGAACCGCTGCCGTGTGCTCCGGTAATGTATTTCTTCTTCTTTGCCTTGGTCTTCACCTTGCCCTCGTTTGGGTCGCGACGCTCTCCGCCACGACCGAAGGAGATGCCATTCTCCAAGATCTTCTGAAAATCCTCTTCGCCTGTCATACTGTCAATGGTATTAACTCCCCTCCCTCAACAGGGAGGGGCCGGGGGTGGGTCTTAATGATGGAACAGACGTACGCCAGTAAAGGCCATTGCGATGTTATATTTGTCGCAAGTCATGATAACATGGTCGTCACGTACGGAGCCACCAGCCTGGGCAATATACTCCACACCGCTCTTATGGGCACGCTCAATGTTGTCGCCGAAGGGGAAAAAGGCGTCGCTGCCAAGGGCCACCTTCGTGTTTTGGGCTATCCATGCTTTCTTCTCTTCCAGCGTCAGCACGGCAGGCTGCTCTGTGAAGAACTGCTGCCAGGCACCGTCGCGGAGCACGTCGTCATGCTCGTCCTCAGAGATGTAGACATCAATGGTGTTGTCGCGATCGGCACGGCGAATACCCTCCTTGAACGGCAGACTCATCACTTTCGGATGCTGGCGCAGCCACCAGATGTCGGCCTTGTTGCCAGCCAAACGGGTGCAATGGATGCGGCTTTGCTGTCCGGCACCGATGCCGATGGCCTGGCCGTCTTTCACGTAGCATACGGAGTTTGACTGCGTATATTTCAAGGTAATCAGGGCTATAATCAGGTCGCGCTTGGCTTCCTGCGTAAAGGTCTTGTTCTGCGTGGGGATGTTCTCAAAAAGGGCGGGATCGTCCAGCTTGATTTCGTTGCGTCCCTGTTCGAAGGTGATACCGAAAACCTGCTTGCGCTCTATAGGCTCGGGCTTGTATGCGGGATCCATCTTAATGACATTATAGGTTCCCTTGCGCTTGTCCTTCAGTATTTCAATAGCCTCAGGAGTGTAGTCGGGAGCAATCACGCCGTCGCTCACCTCGCGCTTCAGCAACAGGGCTGTGGTGGCGTCGCAGGTGTCGCTCAATGCAACAAAGTCGCCGTACGACGACATGCGGTCGGCACCGCGGGCACGAGCATAGGCACAAGCGATAGGGGAGTCGTCGAGTCCCTTGATATCATCCACGAAGTAGATCTTCTTCAGCGTGTCTGTCAGCGGCAGTCCTACGGCAGCGCCAGCAGGCGAGACGTGCTTGAAGGAGGCGGCGGCGGGCAGACCCGTGGCTGCTTTTAGTTCACTTACCAACTGCCAGGCATTGAATGCGTCGAGGAAGTTAATGTAGCCGGGACGGCCGTTAATCACTTCGATGGGGAGCTCTCCTTCCGTCATAAAGATGCGTGAAGGCTTCTGGTTGGGATTACATCCGTACTTGAGTGCTAATTCTTTCATTGTCTTTATACGTTTTTTTGTTTGTGTGTGCAAAGGTACGAAAATATTTTGTATCTTTGCAGCAAAATTCGGAAAATATGGAAAAGAAAAGGCAAGCATTGAAGAAATTGCTGGCGGCTGTGGAGAAGGAATTGCTACACAAGCCTGACCGTAAGACGCTCGACCGGCTGTCGCTGTTAGCGGGATTCCAGGATTGGGACTCGTTCCAGGATGCGCTGCATGGCGAAACCAGTGCCGACGAGAACTACAAATAACGAGGGGATGCACACTTGATGCACATCCCCTCGTTCTTGTATGAATTAGCTTTATTGCTCTTTCTCTTTTTCGCGGTTCTCGGCATCGATGGCCTTGATTTTCTCGCGCACTAAGTTCATATCGTCCTTCAGCTTCTGCACCTTGCGGTTCATCTCGTCGATGAGTGAGTTGCCTTTCTTCGAGCTGACGCTGAGGAATCCGAGATTGTTCTCGTAGGTCTGAATCTCCTGCTTCATGGCCTCATACTGACGGAACAGGCGGGCACGCTCGTTATCCAAGGCGTTCTCACCGCGCTCGGCTACCTGCTTCAGGTTCTGCTTAAAGTTGTTCAAACGACGTTTGGCCACGTTGACATTCAGCTCCTTATATAGTTTGTCGAGGATGGCATGATACTCAGCGTAGAGCTTGTCCTTCTCACGGAACGGTACATGTCCGATGCCCTGATATTCGGATACCAGCGCCTGCACCTTTTCCTGAATATCCTCGGCCTTCTCCTCGGCTACAGCCTTCAGACGCTCGATGACGTCGCGTTTCTTCTCCAGGTTGGCGTGCTCTTCGCCACGGGTACCAGCAGTAGCGGCGTTGCGGGCTTCGAAGAATTTGTTGCAGGCACCAAGGAACTCCTCCCATAACTGGTCGCCCAGTTTCTTGGGTACCATACCGATGGTCTTCCATTCCTTCTGCAGGTTGATGAGCTTGTCGGAAGTAGACTTCCACTCCGTAGAATCCTGTAGCGCCTTGGCCTTCTCAATGAGGGCGCGCTTCTTTTCGGCGTTTTCCTTGAAGGTATCTTTTAGTCCGCGGAAGTATTCTGCTTTGCGGCCAAAGAAATCGTCACAGGCAGCACGGAAACGCTCGAATATCTTAACGTTCATCTTCTGAGGAGCAAAGCCGATGGTCTTCCATTCTGCCTGTAGTTCCATGATTTCCTTCGTGTGACGTTCCCAGTCACCGCTGCCCTTGTTCTCCTCAGCCGTAATGGCTTCCACCTTCTCGCAGAGGGCTGTCTTTTGGGCAAGGTTCTCCTCCTCACGGGCGCGGATGCCCTCGAAATGCTGCTGGTGGCGTTTGTTGATGACCGTCGAGGCCGTCTTGAAGCGATTCCAGATTTCCTCGCGGAGCTCCTTGGAAACAGGACCTATCTCGCGATACTCCTGATGCAGCTTCTGCAACTGGTGGAAAGCGCTGATAACGTCAGTTTCCTCAGCCAGCTTCTCGGCGGCTTCGCAGAGCTTGGTCTTCAGCTCCAGGTTCTTCTTGAAGTCGTATTCGCGGGCTTCGCTGTTCAGCTTCAGCAGGTCGTAGAACTGCTCTACATACAGCTGGTAGTTGCGCCACAGCTCGTTGGCTTTCTCTGCAGGTACGGCCTTGATGTCGCGCCACTCTTGCTGCAGAGCCTTGAATTCCTGATAAGTCTTGTTGGCCTCCTCAGGCGAGGTGACCATTGCTTTTATCTTTTCTATGATTTCGAGTTTCTTCTTGAGGTTCTCTTCCTTTTCAGCCTCCTGCTCACGGAACTGCTGCTGACGGCGCTCCTTGATGATGCCCATCTCGGCCTTGAACACCTCCTCGTCCTCATCGGGGGTAATCTGATACTTTTCAGGATCGCCACCACCGTCGATGTAGTCCTTTAGCTTCGCCTCGCGCTCTGCAATGTGGAGCTTGTAGAAGACGGTCTTCAGATAGTCGACCTCGTCCTTCTGGGGAGCCTCCTCGCCGTGGGCGATTTCCTTCACGCGGTCGAGCACTTCTTTTTTGGTTTCGTAGACCTTGCGCTCTTCCTCTGGGGCTGCTGGGGCTTCTGAGGCCTCGAGGACTTCTGGGGTCTCGGGGGCTGCTTCGGCGGTTACTACTTCAGGAGCTGCGGCTTCCTGATTTACTGTTTCTTCACTAATTCCCTGTTCTTCAGCTGGCGAAGTGGCTCCGCCAGCTACAAGGATGTTTTCTTGAGAGTCCATAATTAACTGCTTTTAGTTACCGTTATGGTGGGTTCATACATAATTCTTCGCGTCGTGTGCTTGGGGCATATCGACGTTTTGGGGGGCTAAATTACAAAAAACTTCGGAGTTGCGGCCAACAACAACGAAGTTTTCCCCGCTAATTATTCTTTTTTAACGATTAGGGACGGCTAAATATGCATGAATGCTGAGTAGTTACGTGATTGGGCGACTGAAAACTACCTAACCGTACATGGCGAATTATTTTTCAATCTTATTTTTTTGCCTAAAGTGTCACTTTTTACTCTAACTGTTTGATCTGCTTAAACTTAGTTAAGGTGACACTTTGTCTGAAAGTGTCACCAAGTGTCACCGAAGTAAAACAAGTTGTTTTACCTGAGTTTAGTACGGGTACAGCCATCGTTTACCCGCCACTTTGCATAGTAAAACAAGTTGTTTTGCTTATTTGCTGTCTCGTGAAAGCCCTGTAAATTCCTGTATGTCAGTATGGTTTGCCCTGCCTAAAATGAAAGTGACACTTAGTGACACTTCATAAACAAGTGTCACCGCCGTAAGCAGCTGATAGTTTGCACCTTACAAGGAAAGTGACACTTTATCGTTATTTTACACTAATCTCTTTGTGCGGAAGAACAGCCAGCATCCAACAGAAACGAGGACGGAGATGATAAGGGCTAAGATGAAGCCCCAGGGCTTCTCTTCCATGCCGTTGACGAGGTTCATGCCGAAAAGGGAGGCAATGAGCGTGGGGAACATCATGATAATGGTGACCGAGGTCAGCGTACGCATGACCTGGTTCATGTTGTTGTTGATAATCGACTGGTAGGTGTCCATCGTCGATTCCAAAATGTCAGAGTAGATGTTGGTGGTTTCACGAGCCTGTGTCATCTCGATGTTGACATCCTCGATAAGGTCGGCGTCCAGCTCGTCAATCTGGAGCTTGAACTTCAGTTTCGACAACAGGGTCTCGTTGCCGCGGATAGAGGTCTGGAAATAGGTGAGCGAGTCCTGTAAGCGGCTGAGGCCGATAAGGCTCTCGTTGTTCACCTCCTTGTCGAGGTTGCGCTTGGCCTTGTCAATGAGCATGTTGATTTGCTTCAGACGCTTCAGGTACCAGACGGCGGAGGAGAGGAATAGACGGAAAATCATGTCGACATAGTCGGTAAAGCCCACGCCGCGCTTCTGCTGGAACGAGACAAAGTCAATCATCATGTTCGTTTCATAGTAACAGACGGTGATGGTGACGTCGCGCTTATGGATAATACCGAGAGGAACAGTGGTATAGGGTGTGCGGCTGCGTATCTCTTTGACATAGGGTATACGCAGAATGATGAGCATCCATCCGTCGTCGTACTCATAACGGGCACGCTCGTCGGTATCGCTAATGTCCGACATGAAGTAGTCGGGTATGTTGAACTTCTTTTCCAGTTCGCGCTGTTCGTCATCTGTCGGACACGTCATCTGTATCCAACAATTGGGCTGCCACTCTGTGAGCTGGCTCAGTCCGCCTTGGGTGTTCCAGAAAGTCTTCATCTTTGCTAATCCTTTTGTTTATGCGTTATTACGTTGTCACGTTATAACGATATCACGTTGATCACTAAAGTTTAGCGGCAAGAGGATTAGCTGTCTTGCCATCCTCCGGCCTAAAGCTTGTAATTATCCGCCGGGTAGTCGTCCATAATTTTGTTACTATTTTGGTTTATCGGCTGCAAAGATACGAAAAAAAGGTAAAAGTGAAAAGCGAATAGTAGAAAATTTGCTACCGCCGATTGAATTTTCTGATTATCACATCTGTGCGGTAGCAAATTATTCACTCTTCACTCTTCATTTTTCACTTTTCGGGCACGTCTTCCAGCGTTTTCTTCAGCAACTGCCAGAAGGGCTCAACGGTGGCAATAAGTGCGCGCTCGGTAGTGGTGTGAGGAGACTTCATGGTGGGCCCAAGACTTACCACATCAAGGCGCGGGTACTTGCCGAGGATGACGGAACACTCTAATCCGGCGTGGTCAACTTGAATGATGCCGTCCTCGCCAAACAGTTCCTTGTATTCCTTCAGCAGCAGGTGCAGAATCTCTGAGTCGGGGTTGGGATCCCAACCGCCATAGCTGCCATCAGTCTCCACTTTCATGCCAGCCATATTAAAGCAGCTCTCGAGGGTCTTCACGATATAGTCCTTCATGTCCTCGCGGCTGGAGCGAGCCAGGATCTTCATTCCGGCCTTTCCGCCGCCGATGTTGATGATGGCGAGGTTAGAGGAGGTCTCGACAACGTCGGGGTAGGAGGGAATCATGCGGATGACGCCGTCGTGGCAACCGTAGATGACATTGATGAGGTTGTCCTGAATTTCGACGGGAACCTCCATAGCGGGTGTTTCCACGTCTTCGGCGATGACCTCGATACCTATCGTCTCTATCAGTTTGTACTCGTCCTGGAAGTCCTCCTGCCAGTCGGCGCAGAGCTCCTTCAGGGCGTCAACATTCTCCTTCGGCAGGGTGAGTACCACCTCTGCTTTGAAGGGGATGGCGTTACGCATGTTGCCTCCGTTCCATGAGGCCAAGCGGGCATCCAGCTCCTCGATGGCTTCGCGTACCAGCCTGACCATCAGCTTGTTGGCATTTGCCCGACCCTCATGAATCTCCAGACCACTATGTCCGCCGCGTAGTCCCTTGATGGTCACGCGAACGGCAGCATCGTCCTTGTCAGTCTCCACTTCCTTATAGTCGAGGGTGGCACTGATGTTTATGCCGCCGGCAGAGCCGATGACGAACTTTCCCCAATGCTCGGAGTCGAGATTGAGCAGGATGTCACCCTCCAGCTCGCCTTCAGGAAGGTCATTTGCCCCATACATGCCAGTCTCTTCGTCGGCAGTAATTAACGCGTTGATAGGACCGTGCTTCAGGTCCTTAGCTTCCATGATGGCCATGATGGCAGCAACGCCCAGTCCGTTGTCGGCACCGAGGGTCGTGCCATTGGCCTTCACCCATTCGCCGTCAATCCACGGCTGTATGGGGTCAGTCTCGAAATTGTGAGTTGACTCGGGCGTCTTCTGCGGCACCATATCCATATGTGCTTGCAGGATGATACCCTTACGGCCTTCCATACCCGATGTGGCAGGCTTACGGAACACAATGTTGCCGGCAGGGTCCTTGAAGGTCTCGACGCCAGCCTGTTTTCCAAAGTCCAGCAGAAACTGCTGTATTTTCTCAAGATGTCCGCTTGGACGCGGTACCTGTGTGAGTGCATAGAAGTTTTTCCAGATGCACTGGGGGGCGAGGTTTTGAATTTCATTCATAGTTTTCTATTGCTTTAGGGTTAAAACGATTCATAAACGAAAGACGTGTCCAGGCATAGATTCCTAACACGACGACCAGCAAGGTCTGTACAGTATGTACGATGAGCACGAAGAAAAGGGCCTGTTCATCCTGTACACCGTAAAGGATGAGCATGGTCTTGATGGCGAAATGCCAAGGTCCCGCGCCGTTGGGGGTGGGAACGATGACGGCAAAATTGGCCACTACGAACGATACCAAGGCGCAGCCAATACCCAAGTCTTCGGTGAAATCGAAACAGAAGAATGTCAGGTAGAAATGCAGGAAGTAGCATACCCAGATGCCGATGGAGAAGAATAGGTAGAGCGGTAGGTTATGGATGCCACGTAGCGAGAGCACTCCCTCCCAGATGCCGCTCAGCGTGGTTTTCACCTTATTATATATAGAAAGCTTGTTCAGCAGCAGGTGCAGCAACAAGAGGGCGGCAACACCACAGGCAATTGTCACGAGCCAGCCCGTCAAAGAGAAACTGCTCAGGATGTGGTCCATCGAAGTGCCTGTCTTGCGGAAGAAAGTTCCGAAGACGCTCATCTCGAAGAGCAGGATAAGTCCCGAATACAGCATGACGACAATGGTGTCGACGGCGCGTTCGGTGACGACGGTGCCCAGTGCCTTCGAAAACGACATGCCCTCCCACCGTTTCAGCACACCGCAGCGCGTGAACTCTCCGATACGGGGAATGATCAGCGAGACAGCATAGCTCAGGAAAATGGAGTTGTGGCAGACGGAAGTACGGACTGGGGCCATCGGCTCCAACGTCTGCTTCCAACGCCAGCCGCGCATCATCTGAGCCAGGATGCCGAAGGGGAACGACAGCAGCATCCATGTCCAGTCCATCTCGTGGAGCATGAAGTGTCCCACAGTATGGAAGTCGAAGTCGCGGTACATCCAATAGAGAATCGTGCCACCCAACAAGAGCGGCATGGCTATTTTCAGGAGATGATTACCCTTGCTCTTCCATTCCATGATGTGCAAAGTTACAAAGAAAAAGAAATTAATTTGCACTAAGTTGCAAAGAATTAAGAATTATTTCGTAATTTTGCACAGGTAAAACATAAATGAAGGAAAAATGAGAATAGGAATCATTGTTGCAATGGATAAGGAGCTCACTCAATTGCAATCGCTCTTTACCGATGAAAATGTGAGAGTGCAGAAGTGTGGCATCGGTAAGGTGAATGCCGCCCTTGGTGCCCAGCGTATGATTAACGATTTTCATCCCGATGTCATCATCTCCAGCGGCTGTGCCGGTGGAAATGGCGAAGACGTGAATATTCAGGACGTGGTGGTGAGCTCGCAGCTGACCTATCATGACGTATATTGTGGATTGGCTATCGATGACTGTACCCAGTATGGTCAGGTGCAGGGCCTGCCTGTCCGCTATGAGCCGGCTCCGTGGCTGATGGAGAAAGCGCTGTCGCTGGACTGTAATGTCGCTGTACACCCCGGCCTCATCGTTACCGGCGACTGGTTTGTGGACACGAAGGAGAAGATGCGCGAGATCGTAGGTCACTTCCCCGATGCCAGTGCCGTCGACATGGAGTCGTGCGCCATTGCCCAGACCTGCTATATAAATAAGGTGCCCTTTATCTCGTTCCGCGTCATCAGCGACATTCCGCTGCGCGATACCGATGCCTCTCAGTATCACAACTTCTGGGACACCGTGGCCGAACACTCGTTTGAGGTCACCAAGAGCTTCGTCGAATCCCTTCAGCAACAGTAGCCGATGAAGCAAGTACGCCCCAAGAAGAACCTCGGCCAGCACTTCCTCGTCGACCTGGACATTGCCCGCCGAATAGCCGACACCGTTGACCAGCCGTTTGCCGACCTGCCTGTACTGGAGGTGGGGCCCGGCATGGGTGTCATGACGCAGTATCTCGTCCAAAAGCCGCGTCCGCTGAAGGTGGTCGAGATTGACCGTGAGAGTGTGGAATACCTCAAGAATACCCTCGCTTCCCTTGAAATCATCTCCGGCGACTTCCTCCGCATGGACTTGAACGAGGTGTTCGGTGGTCAGCAGTTTGTGCTGACGGGCAACTACCCCTACGACATCTCGTCGCAGATTTTTTTCAAGATGCTCGACAACAAGGACCTGATCCCCTGTTGTACTGGCATGATTCAGCATGAGGTGGCCGTGCGCATGGCTTCCCAGCCTGGCAACAAGCAGTATGGCATCCTCTCCGTCCTGATTCAGGCGTGGTACAATGTGGAGTATCTTTTCACCGTTGAGCCTGATGTCTTCAATCCGCCTCCTAAGGTGCAGAGTGCGGTCATACGAATGACCCGGAACGAGGTCACCGACCTCGGATGTGACGAGGCCTTGTTTAAGCGTATCGTCAAGACGACTTTCAACCAAAGGCGAAAGATGCTTCGTGTGTCCCTGCGTCAGCTGCTGCCGAAGGATTCTCCAATATTCTCTCAGCACGAAGAGTTTCTGACACTTCGTCCCGAGCAGCTTTCCATTTCCCAATTCGTGGAACTAACCAATATCGTAGCTGATAATCTGCCGTCTAGCGCCATCTGACGAAATACTCAAAAAGTGGGTGTTTTCGTGCACAATTTTGGTGTGTGCGAACACAGCCACTTGATTTACGTCAAAAGAAAGCCCATTTTCTGATGTTTTTTATGAGATTTCATGGCCGGTAATGAAAATTGCCGTACCTTTGCATCGTCAAAAGACAACAAGACATCTTCAATAGAAACAGACATAAGTATTAGTTAAGGTAAAGAGTAATTGTTTAAAGAAAGGTATTAGTAAAGGTAAGAAAGATTGATTCATAGGTGTTAGAAGGTAAGTAAGATTGTTGTAAGTAAGGATAACAGAAAAGGATAACATGATTCACGTCGTGAGACGGACATCATCTTTTAGAAAAGGTTTTTAGTTATTTATATTGTGAGTGCAGTTCGCAGGCGGGATGCTTGAGGACTGCACTTTTTTTCTACCTGATTGTTTTTTGCCAGTTGCCGCGGAAAAGCCGTACGAGGAAAATCAGACCTCGGAAGGTTAGTTCTATGGCCATCGCTGTCCAAACGCCTTTCAGGCCAAACTTGGGGGCGAGGGCTGCAGCAAGGGTGAGGCGTACTGCCCACATGGAAGTGAGGCTCATGATAGCTGGGATAATGGTGTCGGCGGCTCCGATGAACACACCGTTGGCTACGATGGATGCTGCAAACATGGGCTCGGCCCATGCTTCTATACGTAATGCAGTGGCGCCTTGTTCAATAATTTCTTCAACTGGCGACATGATTGCCATGAGTTCTGGGGCAAAGATACCCATGAGTACACCCATGACCGTCATAACGGTGATACCAAGACCTACGGACATATAGGCAAATGAACGGGTAAGCATCCTTTGGCCGGCACCAATCCCTTGACCGACAAGCGTGGTGGCGGCCTCGGCGATGCCGTACCCCGGCATGTAGCAGAGGCTTTCGACAGTAATGGCCAGAGAATTGGCAGCAATGGCTACAGTGCCAAGTGGCGCGACAATAATGGTACTTACTATCTGTGCACCACCCATCAGCAAATGTTGCAGTCCCATTGGAGCACCGATCTTGAATGCGGTCTTTACAACGCCAGACTCGATCCGGGGGATGGGAATTCGGGTTACGCGTACTTCTTTTCCCTTACCTCCGTCCTTCTTCCTCGAAAACAATATCGAACGGCAAAGCAGGAACCATAACATAAGGCCTGCTGTAATAAATTCTGCAATACCGGTGCCTAATGCGGCTCCCATGACACCAAGGCCTAATATATATATAAATAGGTAGTTGAAGATAACGTCCATGACGCACATACCAATATTCAGCATGGAGGGGATTTTCATGTTACCTGAACACTTCAGCATGGAACCTGCAAGACCTTCCATCTGGAAGAAAATGCCGAATATGCCGATGAGCACGAAATACAAAGAAGCGTCATGGGCAATATCGGCACTACCGCCGAGCCAATAGGGTAGGAATCTGTGGATGGCTATGCAAACAGTCATGAGCATGATGCTCCACAATAAACAGCATACCAATGCCTGCCGTAGCACCCGGCGTGCCGCCTCAAAGTCGTTTGCTCCGATAAAATGGGCGACTTGAACGGAGAAGCCCATGTTGGCTGCAGAACCTAACCCTCCTAATAGCCAGGTGGTCGTCTCAACAATCCCGATGGCGGCAGTGGCGTGTGCTCCGAGATGTCCCACCATTGCGGCGTCAATGAAGAACATCACCGTGGCAGATATTTGTGCCAAGATGCTGGGGATACTCAAGCTGACGATGAGCCTGAGCTTCTCAGCCTGTGTCATAGTTCGGCCTTCCCGGATATACGATAATAGTTCTTCGCTGCTTTTAGGCATGGATGTCGTGCTGATTACTGCTGCAAAGTTACTTAAAAACGGGAAGAGTTCAAAGGTCATGAGACAAAAAGAAAACCTTATGCAACATTATAATAATAGGTATATACAAATACGAAAGGTAAACGCACGCGTCTTTTTGTGTATTAAGAAAAATTGCCGTACCTTTGCATCCGAAAACCTAACTATGCAGAATCAATCCAAATTTAAACATAAAATTAACAAACGTTATGAAAACCGAAAGACCGCTTGACCTGTTTAGGTCACTTGCTAAGCAAGATTTCTGGAAGCGAAGCCGGCACTGGGTGCTGGCTGCCGGAGTGCTGTTGGTTGGTTTGAGTTCAATGACGTCTTGCCGAGACTATGATTTGGATGAGACCACTCCGGAAGGATGGGATCAGAGTATCTATAGCTGGCTGGATGGACAAGGGAATTTTACCAACACAGTACGATTGATTAACGATCTTGGCTACAAGGATGTTTTAGCCAAGACGGGTTCGAAGACGCTGTTCGTAGCTGATGATGAAGCCTTTGGACGTTTCTTCAAGAAAAACGACTGGGGTGTTAAGAGCTATGAGCAGTTGTCCACAGCACAGAAGAAACTGTTGCTCTTTGGTAGCATGATTGATAACAGCTACCAGCTTCATGCCCTCTCTAGTACTGAAGGTCCTACGGAGGGAGAGTGTATGCGTCGTGTATCATCCGTATCCATCTATGACAGCGTGTCGGTATTGCTGAAGAAGGACATCCCTGATGCCATTTATTGGCAGACTTACCGCGACCGTGACTCCTTGGTGGTGATGCATGACATGACTCCGGCACCCATGATTCATTTCATCGAGCGCCACATGGCCAACAAGCAGATTACCAACGATGACTATGATTTCCTGTACAACTACACTACCAAGCGTAAGAGTGGTGATGCATCGGTGAACGGTGCCCAGGTCGTAGATCAGAACATCCGTTGCTTGAACGGTTTCATCAACCGCATGAGTGAGGTGATGGTTCCGCTGCCAAATATGGGCGATATCATTGCCAGCAAACCTAACACAACTATTTTCGCTCACTTATTGAATCGCTATTCAGTACTTGATTATTGCGGTGACGAGGTGACCCGTGCCTATAACGCCGCTCGCGGCACCAATGTGGACTCCGTGTTCCAGCTTCGCTATTTCTCTTCACGTTCACAGGGTGGAAGAACATTCAATGCCACGCACAATCAGAAGAGTAAGGCCAATGGCGAGTTGAGGTTCGATCCAGGTTGGAACAGCTATTATATCCTGTCAAATGCAAGTGCAGAGACAGCTATGCAGCAGGATATGGCCGTGATGCTGGTTCCTAGCGATGAGGCCATTACCGAGTACTGGGAGAATGGTGCCGGTGCAGCCCTGCGTAAGAGTTTCGGCTCTTGGGACAATGTGCCGTATTCTACGCTTACTGAGTTCTTGAAAGCCAACATGCTGTCATCGTTTATCAGCAGTGTGCCCAGCAAGTTCCAGTTTATTCTGAATGATGCTGCCGACCCGATGGGCATTACCAAGGAGCATATCGACTCAGTATGGCTTTGCTGTAACGGCGCAGTCTATTTGACCAACCATGTGTTTACTCCTACTTCGTTTGTTAGCGTCATGTATCCTACTGTCGTTGACCAGAATATGAGTATTATGCATTGGGCTATTGAGGAGTTGAACTATGGTGCCTACCTGAATTCTCTTAATTCACGCTACAGTTTCTTCCTGCCCTCTAACGATGCATTGTTAGAGTTTATTGACCCCGCATCTTATGGTAAGCCTCAGCTCCAGATGCTGCGCTTCCACTACGACGCTAACAGAAAGGGTAACGAGGTTTATGCCAGCATCCATAACATTGACCCGGATTCTGGTATCCCGGGTGACTCCATTGGTGTATATACCAATTCGGGTGGTAAGAACCTGGATAGTAACCCCATATTGAATCGTCTGTACAATATTCTGGACGACCATGTTGTTATCGGCGATGTGGAGGATGGACATGAGTATTATCGTACGAAGGGTGGTTCTACCCTGCGTGTCCGCAACGTGGAGCAGGGTGCTCAGGGAATGATTGTTGAGGGTAGCCGTCAGGTGAACGGTGAGACCGCCTCCATCCCTGTCAGCTTGGTTTATGACCAAACGAATGGTGGTAATGGTAAGACCTATATCCTGGAGCAGGGACCGGTGTTGGGTACCAGTAAGACTGTCCTTAATCTGTTAGGCCAGCATCCGGAGTTCAGCCGTTTCCGTGAGTTGCTGGAAGGTAGTGACCTTTGGGAAACTATCCATGACAAACGTTTTGCTTGTAGCGACACCTGCATCAGCGTCTTCAATAACTTCCACTATACCGTGTATGTTCCTACCAACGAGAGCCTTGACAAGTTGATTGCCGACAAATTATTGCCCACGTGGGATGATGTAGAAGAGATTGACTCAACAACTACGGAAGGTAAGGAGATGAAGGATAAGCTGACGAAGCAGATCAATGAATTCCTGCGTTACCATATTCAGGATAATGCAATTTACATTGGTGCCGACAATACCTCTGCAAACGATACTTTTGATAAGGACGGTACTACCTCTGCTGAGTACGAGACTGCATTCATTGACAAGAAGAACAAGACGTTTAATAAGTTAAAGGTGATTACAGATAAGAGTGGCAGTAGTATTACTGTTGTAGATAAAGCTGGTAACACCCGCAGGGTAATGACTGAAAAGGCCGGACTCTTCAACCTGATGGCCCGTGAGTATACTTATGGTAATTCGGACAAGAGTTCCGCTTCTATTATTCATAATTCCTCGTCGGCTGTCATTCATCTGATTGACGGACCACTAATGGTTACTGATACAAATAATCAATGATAAATGAAAATGATAAAGACTATGAAAAGAAATAGTATGAAGAAACCAAGTCGATGGATGAAGGTGATAGGTTTATCATTTGTCATTTGTCAGATGCCTTTCAGCTACGCAGTGGCTCAAAAGGCCGGCGACATCATCAGTGGTACCGTTACCGATGCTTTTGGTCCGGTGATGATGGCCAATGTAGTTGAGATTGACGCAGCCAACCGTATCGTAGCTTCTGCGGTGACGGATATGAGTGGTAACTTCTCTTTCAAGTTGAAGAATCCGAAGGACAAGTTGCGCGTTACCTATGTAGGTTATAAAACCGTTGTACTTCCCTTCAACAAGACCAAGTTCAATGTGAAGATGCAGGATGCCACACAGATCAAGGAGGTGACCGTCACTGCCAAGAAACGTGCTCAGGGCTCAGGTCTTGCTATTCCTCAGAAGGAAATCTCCACGGCTCGTCAGAGTATCGATATGAAAGAGTTCGAAGGATTGTCCATTACGACTGTTGATGAGGCTTTGCAAGGTCGTATCGCAGGTCTTGACATCGTGGCCAACTCCGGTAACCTTGGTAGCGGAACAACTATGCGTTTGCGTGGTGTCTCTTCTCTTACCGGTTCCGGACAGCCGCTGATTGTTGTCGATGGTAATGTATGGGAATCCGGTACAGATACACAGAACTTCGATTTCCAGTCTGCTAACGACGAGAAATTTGCCGAACTGTTGAAGGTCAATCCCGAGGATATCGAGAGCATCTCTGTGTTGAAGGATGCTGCCGCTACGGCCATCTGGGGATCTCAGGGTGCTAATGGTGTTATTGAGATCAAGACCAAGCGCGGTGTCCGTGGTAACACTAGGGTAACCTATAGCTTCCGTCTGACAGGTACCTATCAACCCAAGGGTATGAATCTGCTGAATGGTGATGAGTACACTATGATGCTGAAGGAGGAATATTTTAATCCTCATCTGCAGGCAGGCGCTAGTGCCAATATCGATGAGATCAATTATAAGTCGGGCGGTGATTTCTCGGAATATCAGATGTATAACGAGAATACCGACTGGGTGGATGCTGTGACGAAGATGGGTTGGCGCCAGAACCACTATGTGTCACTGAGTGGTGGTGGTGAGAAGGCCAACTTCCGTATCGCTGCCGGTTACGACCATGAGACGGGTTCGGTCATTGAGCAGCAACTCGACCGTCTTACCACCCGTGTGGCTCTCGACTACTTTGTTAGTGATCGTATCAAGATCGCTACCAATGTGGCCTTGACGTATACGGACAATCATCAGAACTATGCAGGCTTGCTCCCTGTGGCTTACCGTCGTATGCCGAACCTTGGCATCTATGAGCAGGATAAGGACGGCAATAGTTTGGATACCTATTATAATATGCTTCCTTCTGTGAATGAAGTGTTCCGTGAAAATCAACTCAAGGACTTCAACCCAGTAGCATTGGCTCATGAGGCCAAGGCTGAGGAGACAACCTATAATATCGAACCAGAGTTTAAGCTGAACTATGAATTGTTGGGTATTGAGGATGAAAAGACACGCTTGAGCTATGAGGGCAAGATCGTGTTTAATGTCTACAACCGTTACAACGATAAGTTCCGCCCCTTGTCACTGAGTACTGGGGGATGGAACAGTAGCGATGCTAACTTGGCAACCAACGATGCTTACAAGAGCCTGGGTATTACTACTACTCATACGCTGACTTTCGTGCCCCAGTTCCGTAATCAGGATCACTCGTTGATGATGATGTTGCGTGGCCAACTTACCAAGGGTACCAGTACCAGTCAGAATACCAGTGAGTATGGTTTGCCTTCTGGTACAATCATTTCTGCCAGCGCTCCTGGTATCATTTCCAGTTTCGGTTCTTCTCCTGGCCAGTGGCGCAGCATCTATTTCACCTATTCTGCCCACTATGCCTACAAAGGTCGTTACGTTGTTGACTTCTCTGTACGTCGTGACGGTTCTACGAAGTTCGGTCCCGACCAGCGTTGGGGTAACTTCCCTGCCTTGTCCGGTAAGTGGATCATCAGCGATGAGCCTTGGTTTAAGAAAGGCCTGCCGTTTATCAGCACGTTGGCTATCCGTCCGGGTTGGGGTATCGTAGGTTCCCAGCCAGGTAGTGAAGGCCTTTTTTATAGCAAGTATACTGGCGGTAAGGGCTATATGAACTATGGCTCTGTGTATCAGAGTAATATACAGCTAAAGAACCTGAAGTGGGAACAGAAGGAAACCTTCAACTTAGGTGTCGACTTTGGCTTCTTTGATGACATTATCAATGGTAATGTCGAGGTGTATTACCAGAAGACTACCGATATGCTTATGGGTGGTCGTGCGTTGCCAACCAGTTCTGGATTTGAAACCTTGTCCTATCAGAACGTAGGTTCTATGGAAAATGTAGGTTGGGAGTTCAACCTCAACGGTAACCGAATCATCAAGGCTGGCAAGTTCTCAGCTGATTTCAATATCACATTTGCCAACAACCGCAACAAACTGACTGAGATGGATGAGACAGTGCTGGCATCGCTGAATAAGGATTTCGACCGTAAAAATGGTTCTTACCTTTCACGTGTAGAATTGAATCGTCCTTTCGGAGGTATCTATGGCTTCCGTTATCTGGGTGTTTATCAGTATAGTAAGTACTCTGAAGAGGAGGTTCCTGGTGTAAGCGGTCCCAATGCCCCTGTTGCCCGTGACCAGAACGGAAATGTCATTGTCGACAACTATGGCCGTACGAAGGCGATGATGTTCTGCTACACAGGTATAAATGATGATGATAATGAAGATATCAAGTTCCATGGTGGTGATGCCATCTATGAGGATGTCAACCACGATGGTCAGATCAACGAACTCGACATTGTCTATCTTGGTTCGTCACTGCCTAAGTTTACCGGTGGTTTTGGTTTCAAGCTCCATTGGGGACGCCTGAGCTGGAACAACCAGTTCAACTTCCGCTATGGCAACAAGATTGTCAACAAGGCTCGTATGAATGCTGAGAATATGTATGGCAATAACAACCAGAGCCGTGCCGTGCTGTGGCGCTGGCGTGTAGAGGGTGACAATGCCCCGATTCCTCGCGCATTATATAATTATGGTTATAACTGGTTGGGAAGCGACCGTTTCGTCGAGGATGGTTCGTTTATCCGTCTGAACTATTCTCAGTTGAGCTATGCCCTTTCTCAGAAGGTGCTGAAGAAGTTTGGTCTGAGCCAGTTGAGTCTCTATGTATCTGCCAACAACCTGTTCTGTCTGACCAAGTATTCTGGTGTTGACCCTGAAGTAGGTTATGGAGGTTATGGCGTGTCGGAGGACAATGGACAGACTCCACGTGCTAAGTCGTTTACGGCAGGTGTTACCATTGCGTTCTAACCATCATCAAGAAACAATCGTTATGAAAAAGAATATCAAATTTTATCTGTCAAGTCTTGGTGCAGCGTTTGTTCTTGCAACAACCACCGTCAGCTGTTCTGACTTTCTCGATGTGGAGCCGTTGAACGATGTGGTGCTCGAGAACTACTGGACCAAGAAAAGCGATGCTACCAGTGTATTGATGGGCTGTTATGAAAGCCTGTATTCTGGAGATTGCATCGATCGCATGGGTCTTTGGGGCGAGAGCCGTTCTGACAATATGTTACTCAGCAACGTGTCAACGTCGATAGATCTGGAGCAGTTTGGTAAGGAGAATATCCTTTCTACCAATAACTTCTGCAACTGGAAGTCATTCTATAATGCCATCAACCGTTGCAATATTCTCATTTACTATGCACCGAAGGTTCAGGAGATGGATCCGAACTATACACTTTCAGAAATGAAAGCCAATGTAGCAGAGGCCACGTTCATTCGTTCCCTGTGCTATTTCCATCTGATTCGTGCATTCCGTGATGTACCCTACACGACAAAACCCAGTATTGATGATGGCCAGAACTATCAGGTTCCTGCTGATTCTTTCAACGTGGTGCTCAATCATCTGATTGCCGATCTGGAAGCCGTGAAGGAAGATGCGCAGCTTTACTTCCGCAAACCGAATCCTGACAAGGAGCAGGAGAGTGCTGAGCGCGATAATACCGCCCGTGTCACAAAGCCCGCCATCTATGCCTTGCTGGCCGACCTTTACCTTTGGCAGGGCGATTGGGATAAGTGCATTGCGTGCTGCGACTATGTGATTGATTTCAAAAAGAAAGAGTATGAGAGCTTGAGACGCAGGCTGCAGAACGATGTGTATCTTTTCAACGACATCCCTTTGCTCATGGAGAAGGTTGACAATGTTTCTGGTCATGCATACGAGGAAATCTTCGGAAGGGGTAATTCCTTTGAAAGCATCTTTGAACTGACCTTTGACGAGACTCTCAACAAGGACAATCAGAATAGCTATGTGGGTAGTTATTATGCCAACTATAATAACAACTCGATTTCTAATGGACGGTTGATGCCGTTTGACGAGTTTTATGGCAACCTGCCTTCTCAGAGCACAGACCTTTTCAATGTCAAAGACTGTCGTGCATACGAGTGCATCTATCAGGCTGGACAAACGCAATTCTTTATTGCCAAGTATGCAGCCTCCCGAGTAACTATAGACAATTCGCAAAGTAACTGGCGCCCCAGCTACTCCTGGCGCTCCAATAAATATGCTCACTGGATTGTCTATCGTTTGACCGATGTGATGTTGATGAAGGCAGAAGCACTTATTCAGCAGGGAGGTGATCATTTTGAGGATGCTTTCACACTGATTAATGCGGTTAATAAGCGTGCTGTCAATTCTTTTGCTCCCGGTTCTGGTGAGATCCTGAAGTTCGATGACTACAAGGAATCTCAGGAGAATATGGAAGATTTGTTGATGGAAGAACGCCAGCGTGAACTGATGTTTGAAGGAAAACGGTGGTATGATCTGGTACGTCAGGCACGCCGTTTGGGAAGTACCAAGAAACTGGCAGCAACTGTTACCAAGAAACAGGCAACTAACCAGGGTGGTATACGAATCCGTCTGGCAGACCCCAATGTTCTTTATCTGCCCTACTTCCGTAATGAACTGAAGGTCAATCCTTATCTGAAGCAGAATCCAGCCTATAGTATGGGCGGCGATGCTGATTTGTCGAAGAACTAAGAACGATAACAGAGAATAGATACTATTATGAATATCAAGATAAAAGAAATGAGAAAATTGCTGACAGGTCTGTCAATGACTATTTGTCTGCTGACAAGCAGCACTGTGCTGCTTACTTCCTGTAGCGATGATGACAGTGATGCGCCGCTGAACTTCTATTCCTCGGTGCGTCTCACTGCCGCAGGTCTTATTGAGGCCGATGATGCGCAGTTCAGCGATTTCAAGCAGATCCTGGAGCGTAGTAACTACCTCGCCATGCTGAAGACCTATGGTCACTACACGGTCTTTGTACCTACCAATGAAGCTATTCAGCAGTACCTTAAGGAAAACGGTTTAGCATCGCTCGATGCGTTGACCAATGAGCAGTGCGACACACTTGCACGTGTTCATATCGTTAGGGATAAAGCCTATTTTACAAGTGACATCGGTGATGAGAATCAACCTGTCAATATGAATGAAAACTTCATTACGATGACCACTGATAGTGATGCTACCAACAACAACGCATTGCTGGTCTATGTTAACGGCTCACGTCTTATCCATAAGGATGACTCTGTGACCAACGGTGTGGTGCATGTCGTTAACCGTGTCATTAGTGCCAGCAACCAGTTCCTGCCTGCACTGATGGAGGAAAATCCCAATCTTACCATCTTCTGTCAAGCACTGAAACTGACGGGTATGGCCGACTCTCTCGTCAAATATAGAGATGAAAGCTATACCGTTGATCCCGACTCTGCGTGGAACGGTGGAACCAGTAAAGGCTTTAAGGTTCCTTATGGAACGGCCAACGACGGAACAGCCTCAAAGCAGTGCGCAACATGGTATCCGCAAAGCCGAGATTTCAAGTTTACAGCCTTCGTTGAGCCCGACTCCGTCTATCGTGAGCATGGTATCAATAATCTTGATGACCTGATTGCCTATGCCAAGCAGGTGTATGATGAGTCCTATCCCGAAGATGCTGGCAAGTATGATGAGGATTTCAAGGATCGTCGTAATCCCTTGAACCGCTTCGTGAGCTATCATATTATTAACTGTGAAGGCCCCCGCAACTACTGGGTACACTGTAAGGGTGACATCTATACTAACAAGTGTCTCTACAATATCTATGACCCAGAGGATTATTATGAAACCATGGCACCGCATACCATTATTCGTTTCAGCAGCATTCCCGGTGAGGAGATCTTCATTAACCGTAAGGGATTGAAGACCACCGCTCAAGTTCCCGGTGTACGTGTCATGAAGGATAGTGAGTATGGCAATGGGGCTGCCACTGATTGTAAGAACGGTCGCTATATTTGTATTGGTGATATCTTGGCATATTCTTATCAAGTACGTAATGATGTACTGAATCGCCGAATCCGTATCGACGGAAGTACCCTTAGTCCAGACTTTATGACTGGCCATGCTCGTATGTATCATATGGGTAAGGGTGAGATGATGATTGGTTTCAAGAACGGCTTCTTGACAAACTTCAAAATGCACAATAAAGCAACCTTTGTTGGCTGCGGTAATGAGCAGACCGGTTGGCGCCACTATCAGGGTAGTGGTGTATGTATCACCGGTGAGAAGTTTGATGTTTCTGTAAAACTGCCCGCTGTTCCTCATGACGGAACTTACGAGATTCGTTTGGGGTACTCTACGGGTGATGACCGTGGTATTGCGCAGGTATACTTGAATAACGAACCTTGCGGTATTCCTATCAGCTTCCGTAACTTTGATAGCAACACCGGTTGGGAGCCTGACACTGACGACGAAGAGGAAAACAAGGCTATTGACAAGGCTATGCGTAACCGTGGTTTCATGAAAGCAATGGACAGCTATGGCAGCACGTCTGAGCCTTTCCGTACCTATAACAACGACGTTCGTCGCATCCTGACAAAGCAGTATCTTCGTGCCGATCAGGACAACTGGTTGCGCTTCCGTCAGATTCTCGAAGGCAGTACCCTCTACATGTCTATCGACTATATTGAGCTCTGTCCTAAGGATGTTTACGACAGCCCAGAGGGCGAGGATCGTCACTAATCAGTTTTCAATCTTAACAGACAATAGTTATGATGACCTATTATAATATAAAGAAATATCTATATGGACTCTGCGTTGGTTGCGGCGTTGCCGTAACCCTCACAGCCTGCAGCGAGTGGGATGACCACTATGAGGGGCCTGTCACTGAAGTTGGCAGTGAACCTACTCTTTGGCAGGCAATCCAACAGCGTCCCGAGTTGAGCAACTTCGGTGAAGTGCTTAGCAAAACGATGGTCTATAAGCACCATAAAAAGACGAGCGTCAGTTATGCCAACTTGCTCGACGGAGCACAGACGTTCACGGTATTGGCTCCTGTCAACGGAACCTTTAATAAGGACTCTTTGCTTGACTTGTTGACTACCAATAGAGGAGACTCAATGGTGGTGCGTTCCTTCGTAGGTAATCATCTGTCGTATAACCTGGCTGCCAACAGTGCAGGCCCGACAGAGTTCTTCCTGCTTAACAAGAAACGTGCCGTTATAGGAAACAATGTAGCACTTGATATTCCTCTTAAGGAGGATAATATCAAGGCCAAGGGTGGTATCATGCATGTGTTGCAGAATACGTTGCCCTATCGTCACAATCTCTATGAAGTGATGCTCAATGACCCGCGTTTCGTTCATCTTGGCGGACAACTGGCCAGCTATGAGCACGATGAGTTCAATCCTTCTCAGTCGGTAGAGGGTGGCATGGTCGACGGTGAGCAAATCTATGTTGACTCCGTGTTTAATGAGCGTAACCTGCTTTTGGAGCGTGTAGGCGAGTTGGCCAATGAAGACTCTACCTATATCTTTGTAGCGCCCGTTGATGCCGAGTGGCAAAGAGTATGGCAGGAGGCGATGGAGTACTATCGCTATGATGCAAGTGTTGAGGGAGGTGACTCGTTGCAGCGCTTCTGGGCCAACTATGCCTTGCTGAACGATGCTATTTTCAGCCGCACCATTCAGTCCTCGCCCAAAGATTCGTTGATTACATACCGCTATGACAAGCGTTATCCGCAGTACCACGTCTTCCATCGCCCGTTTGATGAGGGTGGTATTCTCTATGGCTGCACGCCTACGGATTACAGCAACGGTACGTTGTACACTGCCAATCAATGGCCCTTCACCCCTCAGATGACCTATCATCGGGAGTTGAAAACTGAAGGTGAGCGTGAGGGGCTGATCGTTGAAAGATCATTATGTGTAACCAATACGCGTGTCCATGCTGCTGACAGTGTGTCTGAGAACGAGTATTTGGTCATCACTCCTACGGGCGCTACCAGTAACTGGAAACTGACTTATAGGCTTGAGGATGTTTTGGCTGGTAACTATGATATTTGTGCTATTATCCTGCCTGCTACGGTGTATAATTCCAGAGCTCAGTTGAGGCCGTGCAAGTTCAAGGCCACCATTAACTATGTGGACGAGACAGGTGCTTCCAAGTCGTTCAACTGCGACAATAAGCAGTTTGAGAGCAATCCCGAACGTGTCGATACTGTGGTGTTGGCCGAGAACTTCCACTTTCCTGTTTGTAACTATGACCAGAGTTCACTTAAGATCAGTTTGAGGCTGGACTGTTCCATCACAGCTCGTGAAACATCTCGTTATTCTCGTGAGATGTTCCTCGACTGCATCTATCTGCGTCCTCGGAAAAACATGACCACTGAACAATAAATATGAGAAGTTTTATGAAAACGACAATAAGAAAGATGATTGCTTTGACGGGCTTTTGGCTTCTGGCCGTAGGCTCTGTTATGGCTCAAGAGAAAAAGATGGTGAGCGGAACTGTGACCGATGCTGCCACAGGTCAGCCGTTGGCCGGTGTCATTGTCGAGGCTTATGGCAATCGTAGCTATACCGCGATGACCGACGACAAGGGCGCTTATGAGCTGCAGGTTCCCACCTATGTGAACAGCGTTAGTATGCGAGTCGAGGGATACCAGCTTTTGCAGAAATCCATCGGACGGAATGCAAATCTGACAAATGCCCAACTCTATCCTAACTCATTCAGTCCTATCTATAATGCCACAACCCAGTCGGCTTCCACTCGTTATGCAGACAGATTCGATAATACGGCTCGTTTGAGCATAGACCCGCTGGTGGCTGAACAGTTAGGTGCTGACATCCATTCTGTCTCGCGCAGTGGTCAGTTGGGATTGGGTAACACCATGTTTATCGGTGGTCTTACCAGCTTGCAGGCCAACGCCCAGCCTTTGGTTGTCATCGATGGTGTGATTACTGATATGCAGTATGACCGTCAGATGTTGCATGAGGGCTATTTCAACAACATTCTGGCCAACCTGAACGTAAACGATATTGAACGCGTGGAGGTGCTCAAGAACGGAACTGCTATCTATGGTGCCAAGGCTGCTGGTGGCGTGTTGCTCATTAAGACCAAGCGCAACAAGTCTATGGCAACCAAGATTGACGTGACGATTAACGGTCAGTATCAGTTGCAGCCCCGCCTCCCGAAGATGATGGGTGCAAATGATTACCGTCTGTATGCTACGGAAATGCTTGCAGGTCTCACGGATAATGTTCAGAACTTGGAGTTCGTCAACAGCGACCCCACCAACTTCTATTATAATACCTATCATAATAATACCGATTGGACAGATGAGGTTTATCATAATACCTTCGTCTCTAACTATGGTATTAACGTGCAGGGTGGTGACGATGTTGCCAACTACAACCTGTCGGTAGGCTATTCCATGGGTGATGCTACGCTTCGAGGCAATGATTTCTCGCGCTTTAATATGCGATTGAATTCTGATATCAAAGTGTTCCGTGGTCTTGACGTACGTTTCGATGCTTCCTATAGTGATGTAAACCGTGACTTGCGCGATGATGGAGCAAAACAAGATTTATCAGTGGGTACAGTTACTTCATTGGGCTTCCTGACACTGATCAAGTCTCCATTCCTCGCTCCTTATGGTTTTGACATTAATGGAAACGAGAGTAGTTATCTGGCAGCTGCCGACGACTATCTGAGTAAGGTATTTGAGGCCGATGGATCGGTATATGCTAATTCCGTGCGTTTGCCCAACCCCTTAGGAATTTTGAAGCTGGGTGATGGTGAGAACCGTAATCAGGCAGGAAACCGTATGGTGACCTTCAGCGTGACACCGAGCTATCAGTTCAACCGTCATCTCACTTTGTCAGAGCACTTCAACTTCACGCTCGTTAATACCAACGAGAACTATTACCTTCCCCTTGAAGGTACGCCTCCCTTCCGCCTCATGACTTCAAGTACGAGCCAGGTGGAGAATATGGCGCAGAGTATGGCTGCCCGTCAGAATTCTATCATGAGCGATACTCGTCTGGCTTGGGGCAATCGTTATGGTGCTCACAAGGTTGATGTGTTTGGCGGTGTTCGTTATCAGAGCAGCAATTATAAGCTGACGGCCCAGCGCGGTTTCGATACAGGTAACGACAAGTACCCCAGTACAGGTAACGCTCGTAACTATCGTACCACTTGGGGTGCCGACGATAAGACCCGTGACTTGACATGGTATGCCCAGGCTGACTATAGCTGGGCTGATAAATACTATGTGGAGGCTGGCCTTTCTGCTGAGACCAGTTCACGCTTTGGTGACGATGCCGACGGTTTGAAACTCGCAGGCGTGGTCTGGGGCCTCTTCCCGAGTGTTAATGCTGCTTGGGTGTTGACCAATGAGCGTTGGCTGGCAGGAGTCAAGGGTATTGATTATCTGCGTCTGAACGTTGGTTTTGATATCACAGGTAACGACAATATCGACTATACGGCCTCCAAGACTTATTTCGTGGCCAACAATATGCTGTCCCAGAAGGTTGACGGCTTGTCTATTGGCAATATCGGCAATACTGCGTTGAAGTGGGAGACTACCAGCCGTCTGACAGCCGGTTTGGAAGGTAACTTCATTAACAACCGTTTGAATGTCCGCTTTAACTATTTCAAGGGTTGGACCAAGAATCTGCTTACCCTGCGCCAGCTGGCATGGACAAGTGGACTGGCTGAGAACTGGAGTAATGACGGTAAACTTGAGAACGAAGGCTTTGAAGCTGGTTTCGGTATCAAAGTGCTGAATTTGAAGGATTTTACTTGGGAACTCGGTGCATCTGCCGGCCATTATGTGAATAAGATTACCGCTCTTCCCGATAATGATAAGGCTTTCGAGACCAATGCTTATGGTGCCACCATACTCTCTCAGGTTGGAACGGCAGCTGGTGTCTTCTATGGCTATAAGACTGCTGGTGTTTACTCCACACAGGCTGAAGCTGATGCTGATAAACTTTATCAAGTCAATGACCGCGACCAGCGTGAGTATTTCGGTGCCGGTGATATGCGTTTCATCGACAAAGACGGTAATGGAATTATCAATGAGGAAGACCGTTTCGTCATCGGTGACCCCAATCCCGACATCTATGGTAATATCTACACCCAACTGAACTGGAAGCATTGGTCACTTGGTGCTACCATGCGTTACTCATTGGGCAATGATGTTTACAACTACCAGCGCTCCTTGTTGGAGGGCGGTTCCCGCTTCTATAATCAGACGACGGCCCTGTTGACCCGATGGACGACAGAAAAGCAGGTAACCGATATTCCCCGTATCAGCTATGGTGATCCGATGGGTAATAGCCGTTTCAGCGACCGTTGGATTGAGGATGGCAGCTATCTGCGTTTGAGCAACGTCACGCTGAGCTACACTATTCCTATTATGAGCACTTATCTGCAGGGAATTACCCTTTGGGGTGCTGCTTACAACCTCTTTACCGTAACCCGTTATCTGGGTGGTGATCCTGACTGTGGTGTCAGTGGCAATGTATTGTTACAAGGAATCGACCGTGGCCTGCTGGCTTCTGGACGTTCCATTGCTCTCGGTGTGAAGATTAACCTGTAAGAACGAATCATTTAGAACATTGAAGATTATGAAAAGTATAAAACATTTCCTTATTGCAGGTTCGCTTTGCTGCGGTGCCGCTGCACTGCTCCCTTCCTGTTCCGACCTCATGGATACTGACTCTGAGTTTGTGGAGTTCCAGGAAGACAACAAACTGCAGAACTCTACGGATAGTGTCTATAGCGTCATGGGTATCATCTATAAGATGCAGACCATTGCCGACCGTACCGTTCTTCTTGGTGAGTTGCGTGGCGACTTGACAAAGACTACGGCTTCAGCAACCAGTGATTTGAAGGCCATCGGCGAGTTTAAAATTGATGTGCAGAACGCCTATAATCGCATCAGTGACTACTATGCTATCATCAACAACTGCAACTATTTCCTGGCAAATGTCAACAAGGACCTGGTGAAGAACGACCGCAATGTGTTCGAATCCGAGTATGCTGTCGTTAAGGCTTTCCGTGCCTGGACTTACTTGCAGGTGGCACAATTGTATGGCAAGGTGCCCTTGATTACGGAGCCCCTTCTTACTGAGGAAGCTTCGCAGGCTGCTATGAACAAGACTCCGACGGATATCGTAGGTATCTGTAACTACTTTATCGACGATATCAAACCGTACGTTGATACCAAGCTGCCCACCTATGGACGAATCAATGAACAGGATTCCCGTAAGTTCTTTATCCCTGTCCGTGCTTTGCTTGGCGACCTGTGCCTCTGGGCTGGTCGTTATGAGGAGGCTGCCCAGTACTATCATGACTACTTGGCTCTGCGTACAAATCCTGTTCGCACTGGTACATCTAAGGCCCAGTGGAATGACTACCGTACCAAGGAATTTAGGAGTGCCTATAACTCTTTCTCTTTTGAATCCAGCGGAAATGAGTGCCTGTGCTATATCCCCATGGAGATAAACGAGTTCTACGGTATCAGCAGTAACCTCGATAACATTTTCAACTCCACAGACATCAATATGCGCTATGCCCAGGTAATGCCAAGCAAGCAGATGTATGTGCTCTCATCCAAACCTGACTATTGTATCGCTGATGTCAAAGCTGACCAGTCGGTTGATACTATTTATGCTCCTAAGGAGAATCTTCAGGACATCAAGTATGCAGGTGACTTGCGTTTCGGAACTGTCTATGAAAACTATGTCAGCACCCAAGAACGCTTTTCACGCATTAGCAATGAGCGCCAGAGCATCGATAAGTTCAACTCTGACGGTGTGACGCTTTACCGCGTCAGCATGGTCTACCTCCGCTATGCTGAGGCCCTCAATCGTGCCGGTTATCCGCAGTCGGCATTTGCTGTACTGAAGTATGGTCTTTATCCTACGACAGTTAGCAAGTATATTGATGAGGAAGAACGCACGGCAGCTGCTAAGCTCATTGGTTTTGATGTTGATAACTTCACAGAGGAAAATACCATGGGTATCCATTCTCGTGGTTGCGGTTGGGCCGAGTGTGATACGCTGTATCGTCTCCCTGAGCCGTTAGAGCCTAAGGCTACCCGTGCCGACACCGTCAACTACCAGATTCCCCTGGTGGAGGACATGATTGTCAATGAGATGGCTTTGGAAGGTGCTTTCGAAGGTTACCGTTTCTTTGACCTGATGCGTGTGGCCTTGCGCCGTGGCAAACCTGAATATTTGGCTGATCCTATCTCTCTCCGTAATGGTGAAGTAGATACCAATATCCGTTCTTTGTTAATGAATACTGAGAATTGGTATCTCCCCAAACCCTGATATAGCAACAGATTTCCTCTATGCCTGCACTGGTCTGCCTGATGGCGGCCAGTGCAGTTTTTTTGATGATAAAAGATTAAAATGTTGCTTTTGTCGATAAAAAAGTGTGCATTGTACAAATTTGAAACGAAGCGAAACATATGTGATAGCTTATATATCGAAAAATGCTTATCTTTGCACTGTAAACAAGAAAAAGCATCAATATTAGCGAATCATAAGGTTATTAGTTATAGTTAGTAGTTATAGTTAGTAGTTAGTTTTTGTAGAAACGATTTAGTTATGGTAAAACTAATGATAGCAGTCGCCCGTATGTGAATACCGGCGGCTGCTTTACTTTTTTAGGCCTTGAAACAAATATAAAAGGGAAAAAAACAAGGAAAAAAGTTTTGGTTTGTAATTTTTTTTATATCTTTGCAACCGTAAACGAGTTTTTACCATAACTATGAGGAGAACCTTATTATTATTTCTGGTACTATTAGCAACGTTTGGCCGCGTGCAAGGTCAGACGGGTCATTATATTCCTTCCGACCAATTTTCAAGTGGTTTGATTGCCAGCATCTGCCAAGACCGGAATGGTTGTATATGGATTGGCACCGACTATGGCCTGAACCGTTTTGATGGTTATAAGTTTCAGGAGTTTCTTCACAACGATAGCGACCCTTGGTCTATTTGTGACAATGCAGTCGTATGTCTGCTGTCTGACCGTAAGGGAAGACTGTGGGTGGGTACCAATCATGGACTCGACCGTTTCGACGATGCCATGGAGGGCTTTGTCCACTATTCGTTTCCTGAAGATGTGCGCCCTCGTATTAGCAATTTGTTGCACTTGGCCGACGGGCGTATCCTGGTAGCCACTGCCGGCTATGGAGCCTATGTGCTCGACCACGATGGTAAGCTGAAGGCGTCTGACGAGTTTGCCGATGCCAAGAACAATAATTATTATAGTGCCGTTTGTGAGGATTCTCATGGACGTTTCTGGAAAGCCGGTTACGAGAATGCCGTTATCATGAAGTCGGCAGGCAAGTTTCAGCAGTTTGAGGCCAAGGGCGATCCGCAGACCATTTTCGAGCTCCTTGACGAGGTGCTTGTCTTCGGTAGCAGGGGTATTATGTCTTATCGCAATAACCGTATGGCTGAAGCCGACATCGACATGAGCGGCCTTGCAGGAACCGAGGTGCTCTTGAGTGCTGCAGCCAAGGATGCTGAGGGTAATATATATATAGGTACGCGCGGGCATGGACTTTTTTGGATACCTCGCGGCAGTCGCCGCTTAGAGCGTTTTGGAGCCAGCGTCTTCGGTACCGACCTGAATACTGCCAAGATATGGAGCATCTTTCCCGACCGTAGCGGTAACCTCTGGCTTGGTCTGCAGGGCAAGGGACTGGTCATTATCCCCCAGCGTCCCATGCAGTTCCGCCAGTGGAGCTTCTCGGCCCAGAACATCAACTTAGGTTCCTCCATCTCCTCTGTCTGTGAGGGTAAGGGCGGCATTCTCTGGTGTACTGTTCAGGGTGTTGGCGTCTACGGTTTCAATGCCCAGGGTAGGGTAGTGGCTCATCCGAAGGCTCCCGATGCCGTAGAATTCATCTTCCTCGACCGTCAGCACCGTTACTGGTTGGGTACTGACGACGGTCTCCATTCCTATGATCCCTTGACTGGAGCTTCTTCGCTGAAGGTGACTTTCGACTGCGATAAGTTCAACGACATGACCAGTGACGACGAGGGCAATATCTATATCTCCACCTTCTCGCGTGGCTTCTGCGTCTACAATCCTCAGACGGGTGAGTTGCGCAATTACCGTAATATCGGGCAGGACACCGTCAAGACAGGTCACCTCTGCAACGACTGGATTATGTGCATGACTTCCGACCGAAACGGTGTTATATGGATGGGTACCTCCTCAGGTGTTTCGTGCTTTGATCCCCGTACCAAGCGTTTCCTTACTTATGGTTGGAATCAGCTGTTACCCGAAATCATGTGTTTCTCCATCTGTGAACTGCACGACGGAAATGTAGCCATTGGGACCGACCGAGGGCTTTTCCTCTATGACCAAAAGACACGTAAGACTAGGCGCTTCCCCCATAGTGAGCAGCTCAACGACAAGACGGTGAGCTATATCGTACAGTCCAACGACCACGATATCTGGTGCTCCACCTCCATGGGTATATGGCATTACGATGCCAAGGCGGAAAATTTCAGCAGCCATGTCAATGGCAATGGCCTAACCAAGAAGGAATATCTCTACGGAGTGGGTATACATACCGACAACGATTTCATCTGTTTTGGCAACAACGACGGTCTTACCGTATTCTCGCCCACCTTTGTGAAAAAGAATACCCCTCCGCTCGACTCCCTGAAGTTGTCGGCCTTCTACGTCGGAAACCAGCCTGTTAATGCGCGTACCGTCTTGAATGACGTGCAGGTTACCAAGAAGTCGGTTTACGAGAGCAGCTACTTCACATTGAGCTATCTCGACCATACTGTCACGCTGGCTTTCTCTCAGTTCAACTTCGACAACCCCATGAACGTTACCTTTGAGTATCGTGTGAACGGCAGCGAATGGATTCGCAATCCCGAGGGGAAAAATGAGATTACGCTGAGCCATCTGCGTCCTGGTTCCTATCGGATAGCCGTCCGTGCCCAGTTGGGCAACGACTATACCCCCGAGAAGGTAATTGTCATCACCGTCCGTTCGCCGTGGTATCGTTCCATGCTGGCCTATTTCATCTACTTCGTCCTGCTGGCCTCGCTCGCCACCTATATTTTCCTGACCATGCGTCGCCGGGCCACCGAGCAGCTGAACGAAGAGAAGATGAAGTTCCTCATCAACGCCACCCACGATATCCGTTCTCCGCTTACCCTCATCATGTCTCCGCTTACCAATCTGAAGCGCCGTTTGAGCAATGAGCAGACGGAGGCCATGCGCGACGTTGATACCATTGAGCATAATGCCACCCGCATCCTCAACCTCGTCAACCAGATTCTCGATGTCCGTAAGATTGACAAGCAGCAGATGCAGCTCCATTGTGAGGAAACCGATATGGTTGGCTTCATTCAGGGCATCTACAAGATGTTCGACTATAACGCCAAGGAGCGCAATATTGACTTTAAGTTCGTGCACGACGGTATTGAGGAGCTCCCCGTCTGGATTGACCGCAGTCAGTTCGACAAGGTGATTACCAACCTGCTCTCCAACGCCTTCAAGTATAGCTACGATGGCGGTGCCATCCAAATTAGCCTAAAGGCTGACGATCAGCAGATGCGCATGGAGGTGCTTGACAATGGAGTGGGGCTCGACAGCGACAACCTGCGCCACATCTTCGAACGCTTCTATCAGGGCCGCAACTCCCGTCGCCTTCACATCTCAGGAACAGGCATCGGCCTGAACCTCTGTAAGATGATTGTCGATATGCATCACGGCACCATCACCGCCCGCAACCGCAGCGATGAGCGCGGCACCAGCTTCGTGGTCACCCTGCCTCTGGGACGCAACCACCTGACTGCTGCCGAGATTGAAGAGCCTCAGCAGGTTCAGCAGGCTGCTGCTTCTGTTGCTACAGTTGTCACGCCTGGTTCCAAATATCGGGTACTCGTTGTCGACGATGACCAGGAAATCAGCCGTTATATCTCTACCGAGCTGGGCCGTTACTATAAGTTCGGCATCTGCTGCAACGGTAAGGATGGCCTGAAGGAGCTGCTTACAAATGAATACGACGTTGTTGTCAGCGACGTCATGATGCCTGAGATGGACGGTTTCACCATGCTGCGCATGATCAAGACCAACATCAACATATCCCATATTCCCGTAATCATGCTTACCTCCAAGGCCGATGTCGCCAACCGTCTGGAAGGTCTGGAGCGCGGTGCCGATGCCTTCCTGGCCAAACCCTTCGATATGGAAGAGCTCCACATGAACATTGAGAGTCTCATTCACAACCGCCAGCGCCTGAAGGGCAAGTACAGCGGTGCCCAGCAGCAGGCCGCACTCGTGGAGCAGCCTGAGGTGAAGGGCAACGACGAGCTGCTGATGGAGCGCATCATGAAGGCTGTGAACAAGAATCTCAGCAATAGCGACTTCAACGTCGACATGCTTACTCAGGAGGTGGGCATCAGCCGCGCACAGCTTCACCGCAAGATGAAGGAAATGACAGGCATCTCCACCAGCGAGTTTATCCGCAATATCCGTCTCGAGCAGGCTGCCCGCTTGCTGAGAGAACAGAAGATCAATGTCACCCAGGTAGCCTACACCGTAGGATTCTCCAACCTGGCCCACTTCTCTACTATCTTCCGCAAGCACTTCGGCGTTTCGCCCTCAGAGTATATTGAGCGGGAGGGAGAGTAGGATAACCTGCCCCCTGATAGCACCTATAGTTTACCCGGACTAAACTCCCAGTTTAGTCCGGGTAAACTCTTAGTTTAGTCCGGGTAAACTTTGGGCTTCATTATTCGTAGTTCTCCCATTATACGCGCTTTTTCTGATGTTTTTACAAAAACGAAAGTACATGAGACAAACAATAAAGTACTTCTCGATGAATGGTTTTATCTTTGCACCCAAAATCGAAACCATTTTCTATTTATTTATTAACTAAAAACAAAAACAACATGAAAAAAACTTACCGAATGATGCTTGCATTGGTAGCTCTGCTACTCGGTGCAGTAAACGTAAGTGCAGGAGAACGTATTCCGCTGACAGAGGAATTGCTCGCTGCAAACTTCTACTCATGCGATGGCTGGGGTGCAGAGTCTGTACCTGTAGCTCTTGCTGGGGCTGCGTACGTCATTGACGCACCTTCAGGCTGCGCCATTGGCGATGCTGGTTGTAACAACCGTATTGACCTTGGTGCTTATTCCAAGCTCTATGTCAACATGGAAGGATGCGATGGTGAAGGTAACCTGAACGGTTCTACTCCTCGTATCTTCATCAACCGTACTAAGGACGAGAATGGAAAGGATGTTGACCTGATTATTCCTGCCAATTCTGATTATGTTTCTCAGTTGGAGGACGGTACTTATGTTATCGACCTGCTGAAGATTAAGAAGGAGTATGGATATGTTTATATGCAGGCTATTAAGGGCTCTGCCTATAACACGCAGGTGATTGTCCACAAGATTGAGCTTGAGAAGGCTTCTGCTGCTCAGCAGGTTGGTTGGATCAACATGACTGTGAATGGCGATCTGGAAGGTTCCGATGAAAGCAGTATCTTCCCCGAGACCCACTATGGTGTTGACATGACTTATATCGGTATTGAGCCTGGAACAGAGGTCGGTTTCTACTCAAAGACTAATGATTCTGAGAATGAAAATGCTGGTAAAGTACTTCCTTCTATCGCAGAGGATGGCGTGGGCGTAGATGGTAGCCGTGGTATTAGGGTTACCGCTAAGGCTAATGCTTCTACGGATTGGGATGCTCAGTTCTGGATTAATGCTTCTGAGGACTTGCCCGCAGGTGCTAAGATTCGCGTAACCTTCGACTATTGCGCAAGCCGTAACGCTGAAGTCGATGCACAGGCTCATGGTACCCCCAGCTGCTACATTTTCTATAATTGTATTGGTGCTAATCCTCTACCTATCTCTACTGAGTGGCAAACCTATACTTGGGAAGGTGAAGTTCCTGAGAATTGGGCTACACAGGATGACGAAGACAAGAGTAACTTCCACTCTATTGCCTTCAACCTGTGTAAGGATCGTACGAACGATATCGACTTCTTCTTCGACAACATCAAGTTCGAGGTTTATAAGTTTGGTGCAAGTTCTATCTATGATCAGGATATTATCAAGATTGACTTTGGTTTCGATACCAACATTGCTGACCTTGCCAAGAAGCAGGGCGTAAAGCGTGTGCTCTTCCCCAAGAATAGTTATAAGGTAACTGTGAATGGTAAGGCACTGAGTAATGATGAAGAGGTGATCTCATTCGAAGGATGGGATGACGGAAAGTTCTATATCTTCACTGAGGAACCCCTCGAGGATGGTGCTACTGTACAGGTTTCTTTCATCAATCCTG
>JAEEGG010001133.1_pt1 | contig 73956 bp, 68 predicted proteins | sample 9134161 | NCBI WGS metagenome assembly JAEEGG01 (sample SAMN16246543, study PRJNA631951) | gut metagenome | biome: gut microbiome; feature: rumen; material: CR-attached | host: Bos | place: Iran: Karaj | collected 2018-10
GTCCTGATTATGGAAACCCGTCCCTTGAGCAAGACCAAGAGATGGAGAGTAGTAGAAATCGTAGAAAGAGCTAAGTAATTATGATACAAGCAGAATCTAGATTAGTAGTTGCAGACAATAGCGGTGCAAAGGAAGCTATGTGCATTCGTGTGCTTGGTGGCACTCGTCGTCGCTATGCATCTGTAGGTGATGTGATTGTTGTATCTGTGAAGAGCGCAATCCCCACCAGTGAAGTTAAGAAGGGTGCAGTATCAAAGGCCTTGATTGTACGTACTAAGAAGGAAGTCCGTCGTGCTGACGGCTCCTACATTCGTTTTGATGATAACGCTTGCGTTCTCCTGAACAATGCAGGCGAGTTGCGTGGTAGTCGTATTTTCGGTCCTGTTGCTCGTGAGTTGCGTACCGCCAACATGAAGGTGGTTTCACTGGCACCCGAAGTTCTTTAATCAATTAATGATTTCAGTAATGAGTAAGTTACACATTAAGAAAGGCGATACAGTTTACGTCAACTCTGGCAACTGCAAGGGTCAGACCGGTAAAGTGTTACAGGTGCTCGTGAAGGAGCAGCGCGCCATCGTGGAGGGAGTCAATATGGTCAGCAAGAGCCAGAAGCCCAGCGCCAAGTTCCCTCAGGGAGGTATTGTTAAGCAGGAAGCTCCCATTCAAGTTTCAAAGCTCAATCCTGTTGTGGACGGCAAGGCTGTTCGTTCCAACGGTAAGGCTATGAATGTAACTGTTAAATAATAGGAGATGTTAATAATGGCAAATACTGCAAGCCTTAAGAAAGAATATGCCGAGCGTATTGCTCCTGCGCTGAAGAAGCAGTTCAACTACTCTTCAGCTATGCAGATTCCCGTTTTGAAGAAGATTGTTATCAATCAGGGTCTGGGAATGGCAACAGCTGACAAGAAGATTATCGACGTTGCTATCAACGAGCTCTCTGCCATCACTGGTCAGAAGGCTGTTGCTACTGTTTCCAAGAAGGACGTCGCTAACTTCAAACTGCGTAAGAAGATGCCTATCGGTGTCATGGTAACACTGCGTCGTGAGAGAATGTACGAGTTCCTCGAGAAGCTCGTTCGCGTTGCTCTTCCCCGTATCCGTGACTTCAAGGGTATCGAGAGCAAGTTGGATGGCCGCGGTAACTATACCCTTGGCATCCAGGAGCAGATTATCTTCCCCGAAATCAACATCGATACCATCGATCGCATTCTCGGTATGAACATCACGTTCGTTACCACAGCTAAGACCGATGAAGAGGGTTATGCACTGCTCAAGGAGTTCGGTCTTCCCTTTAAGAACGCTAAAAACGACTAAACAATATGGCAAAAGAATCAATGAAGGCCCGCGAGGTCAAGAGAGCTAAACTCGTGGCTAAGTATGCTGAGAAGCGTGCAGCGTTGAAGAAGATTGTGAATAGCGGCGATCCCGTTGAGGCATTCGAAGCAGCTCAGAAGCTGCAGGCAATTCCTCGCAACGCCAACCCCATCCGTCTTCACAACCGTTGCAAGCTCACCGGTCGTCCAAAGGGTTACATCCGCCTGTTCGGTCTTTCACGTATTCAGTTCCGTGAAATGGCTTCAAGCGGTCTCATCCCCGGCGTGAAGAAAGCGAGCTGGTAAAGTCCAGTCGTGCTTCCGGCAGGTTTAGGTGTAAATTCGCAACAAGATAGGTTTGAAGGAAAAAGTTCACTAGAGAACTTTGCAAACTTCTGCAGAGAAGTTCGCGAACTTCTGCAGAGAACTTTGGCAACTTCACTGGAGATGTTTCGAAACACTGAAGGAATCAAGGATGCACGCGACTGAGAAGAAATACATTATTTTAATATTGTCGGGAGAGTCCCGATCAATTAAATTTTAAATTATATGACAGATCCAATTGCAGACTATTTGACAAGATTGCGCAACGCAATTCAGGCCAAACACCGCGTAGTGGAAGTGCCTGCGTCAAATCTTAAGAAGGAGATCACAAAGATCCTCTTCGAGAAGGGCTACATCCTGAACTACAAGTTCGTGGAAGACGGCCCTCAAGGTACAATCAAGATTGCTCTGAAGTATGACGCCGTCAACAAGGTGAATGCTATCAAGAAGCTAATCAGAATATCCACGCCCGGTATGCGTAAGTACACCGGTTACAAGGATATGCCGAGAGTTATCAACGGACTGGGTATTGCTATCCTGTCTACATCTAAGGGTGTAATGACGAACAAAGAGGCTGCCGACCTCAAGATCGGTGGCGAAGTTCTTTGCTACGTTTATTAATTGAGGGAGGAATAATTATGTCAAGAATAGGTAAATTGCCCATAAGCATTCCTGCCGGAGTGACTATCAATGTCAGTGATGACAACAAGGTTACCGTAAAAGGCCCGAAGGGTGAAATGTCTCAAACCGTTGATCCTTCAATCAAGGTTAACATTGCAGACGGTGAGGTAACTTTCGAAATCGTTGAAGAAAACGACACTGTAGAGACAAAGCAGAAGCAGGCTTTCCATGGCCTCTACCGCTCTCTCATCAACAACATGGTTGTTGGCGTGTCTGAGGGTTACAAGAAAGAGATGGAACTTGTAGGTGTCGGCTATCGTGTCTCCAATCAGGGCAACCTCCTGGAGTTCGCACTCGGCTACACACACCCCATCCTTCTTCAGCTTCCCTCTGAAATCAAGGTAGAAACAAAGTCTGAGAGAAACCAGAATCCCCTGATCATCCTCGAGTCTTGCGACAAGCAGCTCCTCGGTCAGGTATGTGCTAAGATTCGCTCTTTCCGTAAGCCAGAGCCTTACAAGGGCAAAGGTATTCTGTTCGTAGGCGAGCAGATCCGCAGAAAGTCCGGTAAGTCAGCTGGTGCTAAGTAACCTTTAAAACTGTAAGATTATGACAACAAAATTAGAAAGACGAATCAAGATTAAGTACAGAGTTCGCAATAAGATTTCTGGTACTGCAGAGCGTCCCCGTATGTCTGTCTTCAGAAGCAACAAGCAGATATATGTACAGATAATTAATGATATGAATGGTACCACTTTGGTTAGCGCATCTTCTCTCGGCATGGAAACATGTCCCAAGAAGGAACAGGCTGCCAAGGTCGGCGAACTGGCTGCAAAGAAGGCTCTTGAAGCTGGCATTACCACAGTCGTGTTCGACCGTAATGGCTACCTCTATCATGGCAGAGTGAAGGAAGTTGCTGACGCAGCACGTAACGGTGGACTTAAATTCTAATGAATTATGGCAAATAAAGTTAAGATAAGCAGCGAAATGGAGCTGAAGGACAGACTCGTAGCAATCAACCGCGTAACCAAGGTTACAAAGGGTGGTCGCACGTTCACCTTCGCCGCTATTGTAGTTGTTGGTAACGAGAATGGTATCATTGGTTGGGGCCTTGGCAAGGCTGGTGAAGTCACCGCTGCTATCGCCAAAGGTGTAGAGTCAGCCAAGAAGAACCTGGTACAGGTCCCCGTCTATAATGGCACAGTACCTCACGAGGCTGCTGCTAAGTTTGGTGGTGCCGACGTGCTCATCATGCCTGCCTCTCATGGTACAGGTGTTGTGGCTGGTGGCGCTATGCGTGCCGTCCTCGACAGTGTTGGCATCACAGACTGCTTGGCTAAGTCAAAGGGTTCTTCCAACCCCCACAACTTGGTTAAGGCAACCATCGCAGCTCTCTCGCAGATGCGCGATCCCAAGACCGTTGCTGCCAACCGTGGTATCAGTGTAGAAAAAGTATTTAGAGGATAAGGAGGTAAAGTTATGGCAACTATCAAAGTACAGCAAGTAAGAAGCCGCATTCACGCACCTCGCACTCAGAAGGCTACTTTGGACACTCTGGGTCTGAGAAAGATGAATCAGGTTGTCGAGATTGAAGACAATGCCTCTAACCGTGGCTTGATTAAAACAGTTCATCATCTGGTAAAGGTGATTGACTGATAGTATTATGAACAATTAATGTCGATTATAATATGAAATTGAATAATTTGAAACCTGCTGCCGGTTCAACTCACAGTCGTAGAAGACTTGGTCGTGGTCCTGGTTCTGGTCTGGGTGGTACTTCTACCCGTGGCCATAAGGGTGCCAAGGCACGTTCCGGTTACAAGAAAAAGGTCGGTTTCGAGGGTGGCCAGATGCCTCTGCAGCGTCGTCTGCCTAAGTTCGGCTTCAAGAATATCAACCGTGTAGAATATCAGGTAGTAAATCTCTCTTCTATTCAGAAACTCGCCGAGAAGAAGAATCTGGAGAAGATTACTATTGATGACATGGTTGTTGCAGGATTGGTTTCTCCGAAGGGACTTGTTAAGGTTCTTGGTAACGGCACTCTGACCGCTAAGGTTGAGGTTGAAGCCAATGCCTTCTCTAAGACAGCAGAAGAGGCAATCCAGAATGTAGGTGGTACTGCAACTAAACTTTAATTCTGATGAAGAAGTTTATTGAAACATTAAAGAACATCTGGCACATCGAGGATCTGCGCACCAGAATCCTCGTCACGCTGGCATTTGCTGCGATGTACCGTTTCGGTTCATTCATCGTCCTTCCCGGCATCAATCCGGAGGCTTTGACTGCTCTGAGAGAACAGACCAATACGGGCCTTATGTCCCTGCTGAACATGTTCTCCGGTGGCGCATTCTCCAACGCATCTATCTTTGCATTGGGAATCATGCCTTACATCTCGGCATCCATCGTCATCCAGCTCTTTGCTTTCGTTGTACCTTACTTCCAGAAGATGCAGCGTGAAGGCGAAAGCGGACGTCGCAAGATGAACCAGTACACACGTTGGCTGACCATGGCTATCTTGCTTGTTCAGGCTCCCTCGTATTTGGTTAACCTGAAGATGCAAGCTCAGGGTGCCATTAACCCCAACATAGATCAGACAATGTTCTTCATTGCAAGCACGGTTATCCTTGCTGCAGGCAGCATGTTTATTCTGTGGATTGGTGAGCGTATCACCGATAAGGGTATTGGTAATGGTGTGTCACTCATCATTATGCTGGGTATCATTGCCCGTCTGCCCCAGGCATTCGGTCAGGAAGTGGTATCTCGCCTGAACAATCTTGGTGGCGGTGGCCTCGTGATGTTCATCTTGGAACTCGTACTTCTCTTTGCTGTCATCCTCGCTGCTATTATGCTCGTCCAGGGTGTTCGCAAGGTGCCCGTACAGTATGCTAAGAGAATGGTTGCAGGTCAGCAAGTTGGTGGCGTTCGTCAGTACATCCCCCTCAAGGTGTTTGCTGCTAACGTGATGCCTATCATCTTCGCACAGGCCATCATGTTCATCCCCATCACTCTGCTCGGTCTCGTTTCCAACGGTCAGGCTGCATCGCCTGTACTCATGGCACTCTCCGACCACACAAGTTGGGCTTACAACATTGTCTTCGCTCTGCTGATTATTGCCTTTACATATTTCTATACTGCCATTACCCTGAACCCCGTTCAGATGGCAGAGGATATGAAGCGCAACAACGGTTTCATTCCCGGCATTCGTCCAGGTAAGGAGACCGCTGACTTCATCGACAAGATAATGGACCGCATCACATTGCCCGGTTCTCTGTTCCTGGCTGTGATTGCATGTATGCCTGCCTTCGCAGGATTGCTCAATGTGAAGCCTGAGTTCGCTCAGTTCTTTGGCGGCACATCTCTGCTCATCCTCGTCGGTGTAGTTCTCGATACACTTCAGCAGATTGAGAGTCATCTGCTCATGAGGCACTATGATGGCTTGTTGAGTTCCGGCCGCATACATGGCCGCTCTGGTATATCTTCACGTTATTAAGGAATAGTCACCAGCGGATGATATTTCTTAAGACAGAAGACGAGATAGAATTAATGCGAGCTGCCAACCAGCTTGTTGGCAAGACCTTGGCTGAAGTGGGGAAACATATCAAGCCAGGTGTCACGACAAAGGAGTTGGATAGGGTAGCAGAAGAATTTATACGCGACAATGGTGGGGTACCAACCTTCAAGGACTTCCCCAATCCTTGCGGAGGCAACCCATTCCCAGCGTCGATTTGCACCTCAGTCAATGATGTTGTGGTGCATGGTGTCCCTAACGACACGCCGTTAGCGAACGGAGATATCGTGTCGGTGGACTGCGGAGTACTACTGAATGACTTCAACGGCGATTCTTGCTACACATTTCGTGTTGGCGAGGTGACGGACGAAGTCGCTCAGTTGCTCGATGTTACAAAGAAAGCCCTCTATGAGGGAATCGCTAGTGCCCAGCAAGGCAGGCGCATCGGTGACATCGGTTATGCAGTACAGACACTTTGCGAGTTTCATGGCTACGGAGTCGTTCGCGAGTTCGTCGGTCATGGCATAGGTCGCAAGATGCATGAAGACCCTCAGGTTCCCAATTATGGGAGAAAGGGTAATGGCCCGATGATAAAGAGCGGACTTTGCATCGCGATTGAGCCTATGATAACGATGGGCAGTCCGAAGATATATATGTGTGAGGACAATTGGACCATCAAGACTCGCGACGGAAAACCTTCAGCCCACTTCGAGCACACGATAGCGGTGCACAAGGGCAAGGTCGAGATTCTGTCTTCCTTCGAAGATATAGAAAAGTCAAATTAAATAAAATATGGCAAAACAGGCTGTTATAGAACAAGACGGTGTAATTGTGGAATCGCTCTCGAATGCGATGTTCCGAGTTGAACTCGAGATAGGTCAGAAGATCATCTGCAACATCTCAGGAAAGATGAGGATGCATTACATCAAGATACTTCCTGGCGACAAGGTCAAGGTGGAGATGAGTCCGTATGACCTGACTAAAGGACGTATTGTATTCAGATATAAATAAAAACATCAATATGAAAACAAGAGCTTCTTTGAAAAAACGTACCCCGGATTGCAAGATCGTACGTCGCAAGGGTCGTTTGTATGTTATTAACAAGAAAAACCCTAAGTACAAGATGCGTCAGGGTTAGTTATTATTGCAAATTAGAAAAGTATAGTATATGGCAATTAGAATTGTTGGTGTAGATTTACCTCAGAACAAACGAGGTGAAATCGCTTTGACCTATATATTCGGTATAGGTCGCAGTAGCTCCGCCAAGATCCTGGAAAAGGCAGGCGTAGACAAGGACAAGAAGGTTACTGATTGGACTGACGACGAGGCTGGTAAGATTCGTGAGATTATCGGTGCTGAGTATAAGGTTGAGGGTGACCTCCGTTCAGAAATTACTATGAACATTAAGCGCCTGATGGATATCGGCTGCTATCGTGGAGTTCGTCATCGTAACGGTCTTCCCGTTCGTGGTCAGAGCACTAAGAACAATGCTCGCACACGTAAAGGTAAGAAGAAGACTGTTGCTAACAAGAAAAAGGCTACTAAATAATAAGTGATATGGCAAAGAAAACAGTTGCTACAAAGAAGAGAGTAGTGAAGGTTGACGCTATGGGTCAGCTCCACGTACACAGCTCGTTCAACAATATCATTGTCTCTTTGGCCAACAGCGAAGGTCAGGTCATCTCTTGGTCTTCTGCAGGAAAGATGGGTTTCCGTGGCTCTAAGAAGAACACTCCTTATGCTGCCCAGATGGCTGCTCAGGATTGTGCAAAGACTGCATACGACCTGGGTCTGCGCAAGGTGAAGGCATACGTTAAGGGTCCCGGCAATGGCCGTGAGTCAGCAATCCGCACCGTTCATGGTGCAGGTATTGAGGTGGTTGAGATTATCGACGTCACTCCACTTCCTCACAATGGCTGTCGTCCTCCAAAGAGAAGAAGAGTTTAATTGATATTTTAGGTCAAACATAAATAGTAAGATAAAATGGCAAGATATACAGGACCTAAGTCAAGGATTGACCGTCGCTTCGGCGAGGCTATCCTGGGAAATCCCAAAGTACAGGCTAAGCGTAACTTCCCTCCTGGCCAGCACGGCAACAATCGTCGTCGCAAGACTTCCGAGTATGGCATTATGCTCGCTGAGAAGCAGAAGGCTAAGTACACCTATGGTGTTTTGGAGAAGCAGTTCCGCAACATGTTCGAGAAGGCAGCTCGCACCAGTGGCATCACCGGTGAGATTCTCCTTCAGAACCTCGAGAGCCGTCTCGACAACATCGTTTACCGTCTGGGCATTGCTCCTACCCGACGTGCTGCTCGTCAGCTCGTTAACCACAAGCATATTGTAGTTGACGGTCAGGTAGTAGGTATCCCTTCTTATAGCGTTAAGCCCGGTCAGGTAGTAGGTGTTCGCGAGCGCAGCAAGAGCCTTGAGGTTGTTGAGAATGCTCTGGCAGGCTTCAACCACTCCAAGTATCCTTGGATTGAGTGGGATGAGAGCCAAAAGGCAGGCAAGTATCTTCACAAGCCCGACCGTGCTGACATTCCCGAGACTATTAAGGAACAATTGATCGTTGAGTTGTACTCTAAATAAAATATAAGAATGGCGATATTAGCATTTCAAAAACCCGATAAGGTTATAATGTTGGAGGCGGATGACAAGTACGGTAAGTTCGAATTCCGCCCCTTGGAAGGTGGTTTTGGTACTACCATTGGTAATGCTTTACGCCGCATCCTTCTCTCCTCCCTTGATGGCTTTGCTATCAACACAGTATCTATCTCTGGCGTAGAGCACGAGTTCGCTACAGTGCCAGGAGTCAAGGAAGATGTCACCAACATTATATTGAACCTGAAGCAGGTAAGATTCAAGCAGGTTGTAGAAGACTTCGAGACAGAGAAAGTTGCTATCACAGTCGAGAACGTTACTGAGTTCAAGGCTGGCGACTTCAACAAGTATCTTGTGGGCTTCGAAGTGTTGAACCCCGAATTGGTGATTTGTCATCTGGACCCGAAGGCGTCCTTGCGTATGGAAATCAACATCAACAAGGGTAGGGGCTATGTCCCTGCAGACGAGAACCGTCCCTTCTGCACCGATGTGAATGTTATCCCTATCGATTCAATTTACACTCCAATCAGGAATGTCAAGTACGCAGTAGAGAACTTCCGCGTAGAGCAGAAGACCGACTACGAGAAGCTTGTGCTTGAGATTACCACTGATGGTTCCATTCACCCGAAGGATGCGCTCAAGGAAGCTGCTCGCATCCTCATTCACCACTTCATGCTCTTCTCTGACGAGAAGATTACGCTCGAGAACAGCGAGATGGACGTGAACGAGGAATTCGACGAGGAGGTTCTGCACATGCGTCAACTCCTGAAGACGAAGCTGGTAGATATGGACTTGTCAGTACGTGCCCTGAATTGCCTGAAGGCTGCCGATGTGGACACCCTTGGCGATTTGGTACAGTACAACAAGACCGACCTGCTCAAGTTCAGGAACTTCGGTAAGAAATCGCTCACGGAGCTTGATGATTTGCTCGAGAGTCTGAATCTGTCGTTTGGAACGGATATTTCTAAATATAAATTAGATAAAGAATAAAAAGTCATGAGACATAATAAGAAATTCAACCATCTGGGTCGTACTGCATCCCACAGAAGCGCTATGTTGAGCAACATGGCAGTCTCTCTGATCATGCACAAAAGAATCACTACGACCCTCGCCAAGGCAAAGGCCTTGAAGAAGTATGTAGAGCCCCTCATCACCAAGTCGAAAGAGGACACTACCAATTCACGCCGCGTCGTGTTTAGCTACTTGCAGGACAAGCACGCCATCACGGAACTGTTCACAGTAATCTCTCAGAAGGTTGCCGACCGTCCCGGTGGTTACACCCGCATCATTAAGACTGGCTTCCGTGCCAGCGATGCTGCTCCCATGTGCTTCATCGAGCTCGTTGACTTCGACGAGAACATGGCTAAGACTGCGAAGAAGGCAAAGCGCACACGTCGTTCTTCAAAGAAGCAAGGCTCGACGACTGAAGGTGAAGTCAAGGCAGCTGCAACGGAGCAACCCGCACCAGCAGCAGAAGTAGCCGAGGCACCCGCAACAGAAGCCGCAGAGACTGCAGCTCCTGCTGAAGAAGCTCAAGAATAATTCTAAATTGCAATAATGAAGCCGCTTCGTCCGTGAAGGATGGAGCGGCTTTTTTGTTGTTGCTAAGATTAACGGTTAGAGGTAACGGTTAGAGGTAACCGTTATAAGGTTACCACTCGTTGTCCCAGAGGTTGATGTCTCTGCTCTCCTTGGTCAGGATTTGCTCTGAGCCGGTAATGGTGTCTTTGGTAGAACCTGTTCCACCAAGATTAATATCCAATGACTCTGCCATCATCTGCACTGTGCCGAGCTGTACGGTCAGCGCTGCAGGGGAAATATATGTCTTTTTCATAATCGTTTTCTTGATTAAAGTCCTTAAGGTCCCTAAAGTCCTTAGAGACCCTAAGGTCCTTGTTTCCTATTTCAATACTTTTTTACCGTTCACGATGTTGATGCCGCGCTGCATCTTGTTGATGCGCTGACCTGCAATATTGTAAATAACATTAGAGTCCTTAAGGTCCTTAGAGTCCTTAAGGTCCTCAATGCCTGTTGGATCGTCGTCGTCGAAGACGAAGGTAAAGCCCTTGACAGCGCCGCCGCCAGTGCCTGTGTATTCAAGATATGCCTTGCCAGCAGGAATGGTAACGCTTGCTGCTACAGGATAGAAGCCAACTTTGTCATTCTTGATTGCGAGAGCATAGATGCCGTCGCCGCCAGAAACTGTGCCATCGGAGCCGAGCAGTTTGTTGCCTGTTGTGGTGGCAGTGGCACTGGTGCTTACCTTATTATAATATGTACCACTGATTACGACAGCTGTACCTGAAGGAATGTCAGCGATCTCGTCAAGATGAAGAGCGCTGCCATTGATAGTGCCGATATAAGCTTTGGCGTCGCCGACAAGTTCCCAGCCATTTGCAGCATCATACATTGTAGAGTAACCGGCAGCACCGACATAGAGTACCTTCTCGCTGGCATTGCTGAGTGTGGGATAAGTGTCTGTTTCGATGGTCTGATACCAAGCAGAGCCAAGCTTGTATGCAACCTCGCCGCTGGCAAGTTGAGTGGCATCGGCCTCGTTGGCCTCATCCGTCTTACTTCCATAAGCTTTAGCCGCACTGCCTCCAAGCCAATAGTTGTCGCTAAAGTTAGACGAGACGTAAGTGGACTTCATATAACCTACAATAGCACCGCCATAGGTTGCTGTTCCTTCTCCAACATAGGTAACGGCACCTGTGCTCAAACAATTTTGTATAGATGCACTTGTGGCATTGATGTATCCTTCAATGCCGCCTGCATAACAATTGTTTTTGGAGTAGATGATTGAGCCGTAGTTGGCGCAGTTCTGTATCTTGTCGTTAGATGTCATGTAGCCTACTATGCCGCCGAAGCAGTTGTGAGAGTTGGCATTTACTGTAATTGAACCACTGAAAGAGCAACCACTGACATTATCATTTTGATTTAATGAACCTACAACGCCGCCTACATGACCAACAGCAGTTCCTGCATTTGTAGTGACAGTCAAGGAAGAATGTATTCCAGATATAATGCTGCCCTTAGAATAGCCTATTACACCAGAAGCGGTTCCTCCTATCACATCCAGTACGCCGTCGATGCTGAAGTCCTTTATTGTGGCATTGTTGATGTTGCCGAACAAGCCACCATTACCTGTGCTTGTCGCGCTGAAGCCCATGATGCTCTTCCCTTGTCCGTCGAAGGTGCCAGTGTAAGCGGCACTGCTGTTGCCGATAGGTTCTACTGCTACGCCTGTCAAGTCAAGAGGAGTGATGTTGGCAAGCTTGGCATTGGCTGCTTGGTGTCCTGCATTGACGAAAGCAGCGAACCACATGAGCTGTGCGGGTGTGCCTATCATGTAGTTGCCATCGATTGGGGTCATGTATGACTCGTCGAGGAAGTCACAATAGGAGCAGAAGCCGTCAACGAAGTGGTGATTGCCCACGATTGTTCCTTCGCTATTGCCGTAAGAGACTGTGCCTTGAGGTGCACCTGTATCGGGGCAGACTGTGCCGTTGACATAAACCAACTCGTGTGTGTTGTCGAGTGTAGGCTTTGAGTCGCCAGGCAGCGTCTGATACCAGTCCGTGCCGCCGCTGACGCTTTCGTTCAGCAGATAGCAGATTTCGCCGCTTGCCAGTTGTTCGTCAGAGACTGCTGTGGCTTCCATAGGACTTGCAGTACCTGTGCTTGTGGAATAGTTTGCATAATCGCCTTGATAGTAGCAGTTATAGACTTTAGAGTTGTTGCCATTGAGCAGGCCGAAGATTAGTCCGCGGACTTCGGTAGTGATGTCGCCCAGAGACAAGCAGTTCTTAATGGTGGCATAGCCTGCATTGTTGTAACCGACAATACCGCCACAAGCGCTATTTCCGCTGGTAACGCCGTCTGTGTATTCAATTTCTCCGGCGAACAGGCAGTCGGTTATATCGAGGAATGCGTTGGTGCTGTTGTTCACATAGCCTACGATGCCGCCAAAGTTGCCTGAAGTAGGAACTTTGAGTTCTCCAAAGTAAGAGCAGTTGTCAATTTTTACTGTTCCGTCAAGGGAGCCTCCCAAGATACCGCCGTGTCTGCCGTCTGCTTTTGTGCTGGAGATATTAACATAGCTGCGGATGTTGCGGATAGTGGGGTTGTCGTCTCGGGCGTATGCCACAGCACCAGCGACATATCGATTGCTGGAATTGTTTATGCTGCCGTTGACGCTGAAGTTCTCGATGAGTGCGCCTGTTGAGATGACGCCGAAGATACTGAAGTAATTGTGTGTAGCGGTGAAGTCGAAGTTGTTGATGGCGTGGCCCTGTCCGTTGAAGTGGCCCTTGAAGCATGCGCTGCCGTTGGGAGTGGAACCCCAGTCGCCAATGGCTGTCCAGCTTGTGAGGGTTGACATGTCGATGTCGTCGGTCAAGATGGCGTTTAAAGAAAGCGCACCAGCATTGACGATGGTGGCGAAATCCTGTAAGTCGGTCTCATCGTCTATCGTTACATCTGTGCCGTCGTTGATGTAAGAACTGCCAAATTGATAAACCCTTTCGTGTGTGCTGTCAAGCGTTGGGATAGCATCAAGTGTTCCTGATGCCAGGTTTTGTCTCCAAGAGTTGCCACCTTGTGAGCCATTCAACAGGTAGCAGACTTCGCCGCTGGCAAGCTGTTCGGCTGTGACAGCATGAGGAGCCTCACAGCTGGAAGCCTTGTTGCCGATGGCGATGGTCGTGGTTGAACCTTCTGCCAAGCAGTAGTAGTTGTTCTTTACGTTTGATGTTGCAGCACCGTTGAAGTTGGCGATGATAGCGGCAGCAGTAGTGCAACTGGGGTCGGCCACAATCTTACCGATAGAGAGGCAGTTCTGTACGCCGCCAAAGGAAGGCTGCTTGCAGTAGCCCAGGATGCCTCCGTATTTGGAGTTTCCGCCGTTGATGGTGCCGCTGAAGATGCAATTGCGGATGGTGCTGTAGCCGGTGTAGCCCATGATGCCAGCCTGGCAGTCGCCTGTGCCGCTGTGTGTCAGCGTGCCGCTGAATTCGCAGCCATCTACGACAATCTTGTCGGTCGTAGCGCCGTTGTCGCCACCGACTATGCCACCGGAGTGTGCATTCTTGTTTGCCAAAATAACTGTCATCGAGCTGTGAATGCCTGTAACCTTTGCTGTGCCTGTGGCACAACCTACGACACCGTTCTTCGTGAAGCCGTCGGACGTTAGTGTGCCGCTGATGCTGAAGTTCTTGACGGTTGCATTGCTGATGTAGCCGAACAAGCCGTTGTAGTCAGACGTAGCCGTGTACTCGAAGTTCGTGATGGCGTAGCCCTGGCCGTCAAATGTGCCTGCATACTTGTTCGTGCTGTTGCCGATGGGCGTCCATGTCGTGTCATCAAGGTCGATGTTGGTTGTCAAGACAGCATTGGCTCCTGTTGTGCCGCCGTTAACCAGTGTGGCGAAGTCAACGAGGTTCTGGGCTGAGCCGATTTGATAGACGCCGTTCACTTGGTCGAGCGCCCAGGTGCTTGCCCAGCAGAATGGGAGGGCAAGGAGTAGAAATAGTTTTTGTTTCATGGTTAGTTGTTTAGTTTTAGTTATTTGTTGTTAGTCGTTTGTTCCTTAAATATATCGTGCGCTGGCGGGTGTGTGCGCACGCGAACAGCCACAAAGTTATAATTATAAGAAATGCAAATGGTATGTTTTTGTGTTAATTAATCTTAAATTTGCGTGATGGTGTGACGATCTGACTCTTTAAGCGGATTTGTTTTGTAAAGATTTTTCTCTTCGAGTCTCGTTTTAAGGGCATAAAATGGTCGTGGGGTACTCCAGATACCCCCAAAACGCTTAAAAACGATTTCTCCATAACGCATTGAAATGCAACATCTTGCAATTCTGCATTTTCTCGGGCTGTTCCGAAAGTGGACAGTTTTGTGGTGTTATGGTACAAAAATCGGACTGTTTTTTCGGTGAAATCGATATAGTTCATGAGCAAACGCCCTATAGGGGAATTGCAAACTTAACAGCCTGCGTTGAGCAACGCCCCTGCCTGCGTTGGTTGATTCGGGGTGTGATGTGGCATGACTTGCGCTAAAGAATGTAAAGATTTTGTTCGCTTTCCCTGGTTGTGCTGCGTGTGTTCCTTCAAAGCGGAATTGAGTTGTGAGGCAAAGATTTTCTGTTAATGTGTTGGGTATTTCGCCTTTTTTCCTTAAATTTGCACCATATTTTTCGGTAATTCCTAACTAAAACTATGATATGATGAAAAGTAAATTCCTTCTTCTCGGCCTTTTGCTGGCTGCTACGGCCAAGGCTGACAATTTAGCGCAGTACGTGAATCCTGTTATCGGTACGGGCGACCATGGTCATGTTTTCATGGGTGCCAATGTGCCTTTCGGTATGGTGAATGCTGGTCCGACGCAGATTGAGATGGGCTGGGACTGGTGTTCCGGCTATCACGAGAGTGGCAAGAAGATTATCGGTTTCGGCCAGATGCACTTGAGCGGCACTGGTTGTGGCGACTTGGGCGACATCGGCCTGATGCCTGCTTATGGTGAGCTGGAGATGAGCCGCGAGGGTCTGGCCAGCGATTACCGTCATGAGACGGAGGTTGCGGTGCCGGGCTACTATCGTGTCTTGCTGGACCGTTTCGGCATTATGTGCGAGATGACGGCAACCGAGCGCACGGCTCTCTATCGTTTCACTTTCCCTCGTGGCAGCAACAATGCTCGCATCATTATCGACTTGGAGAATACTATTGGCGATGATGCTCGCGACTGTCGTGTTGTTCCTGTCGATGATTATACGCTGATGGGCTATCGTCGCAGTCATGGCTGGGCTAATGATCAGATTGTTTACTTCTGCATGAAGTTCAACAAGCCTATGCATAACTGGCTGAGCGAGAGTCTGGACGGCAAGTACGGGCAGGCGACTTTCGAGGTTGACCCGGGCGACCAGGTGATGGTCAAGGTGGCGCTTTCGCCTACCAGCGAGGCGAATGCTCTGCTCAACATGAAGGCTGAGCAGCCAGAGGGCTTTGACTTTAACGCTGTTGCCGATGCTGCTACTGAGGCTTGGAACAAGCAACTCTCTCGCATCAAGGCAACTTTCCGTACGGAACGCGAGCGTACCATCTTCTACACGGCTATGTACCACTACATGGTGGCACCTCAGCTCTGGAACGATGTCACTGGTGACTACATGGGTTCGGACTTCAAGGTGCATCGTGGAGCCGACTATAATACGCTCACCACCTGGAGTCTTTGGGACACTTATCGTGCTGCTCATCCCTTGGCAACCATCATCATGCCCGACCGCATGCGTGACTATGCCAAGACGATGCTCGCCATCTACCGTGAATGGGGCGAACTGCCTGTATGGCATCTCGTAAGCAACGATACCTATTGCATGGTGGGCGAACCTGCTGTTCCTGTACTGGCCGACATCATCCTGAAGGGTGAGGCAGGCGACATCGACATCGACGAGGCCTACGAAGCCGTGTGTGCCAGCATGCTTCCCACAGAGTATGCCAAGGTTCGTCGCGTGCCCCTGCGTGGCAAAGACTATCTGGCAGAGCTAGGCTATCTGCCCTATGACGGTCGCGAGGGCGAGGTCGTGGGCAAGAGCATGGAGTATTTCATTGCATCCTGGGCAGCCGCACAACTCGCTGGCAAGCTCGGCCATAAGGAAGACAGCGTTCGCTTCTATGACATCAGCATGAACTACAAGAAGCTCTACGACCGCCGCGTCAACGTGATGCGTGCCCTCGATAGCAAAGGCGAGTTCCGTCCGTTGCCTCCTAACTTCAACCCCAACCAGCAGACCCGCGACTATACCGAGGGCAATCCCTGGCAATACACCTTCCTCGTGCCTCACGACGTGAAGGGACTCGCCGAGGTGATGGGTGGCGACAAGGCACTCGACAAGCGTCTGGACGACCTGCTTGCTGCCAGCAGCGACCTGGGTGCAGGTGCCGCTCCCGACATCTCCGGACTCATCGGACAGTATGCTCACGGCAACGAGCCCAGCCATCACATCCTCTATATGTACAACTATGTTGGTCAGCCTCGCAAGGCACAGAAGTGGATTCGCCAGGTCATGGACGAACTCTACACTGACCAGCCCGCCGGACTTTGCGGCAATGAAGATGTCGGACAGATGTCTGCCTGGTACATCCTCTCAGCCCTCGGCTTCTATCAGGTAGAGCCTTGTGGCGGCGTTTACCAGCTTGGCTCACCCATCGTGGAAGAGGCCGTCATCCCAGTTCGCGATGGAAAGACCTTCACCATCCGTACTCATGGAGGCAGCGACAAAGCCATCTATGTCAAGAAGTACGTGCTGAACGGCAAGCAGATCAAGGGCACAACCATCACCCACGAGCAGATCATGGCCGGCGGCACACTGGATGTCTATATGACGAAGTAAAGTGACAGCTAAATAACGCAATAACGTAATAACGCAATAACGATGAAAAGAATGCTATTTGCCCTGCTGATGTGCGCACCAATGGCTGCCTTCAGCAACACAAATTACACGATGCCCGAGCCCGCCAAGAAGCAGCAAGTGGCAGTACAAAGCACCATAAAGGACCTGCGTCCTGAGCCGGAGAAGCGCCTCTTCCGCAGCGAAGCCGTCGAGAAACAAATCCTCGACCTCAAACAGAAGCTGACGGCCATCGATCCAAAGCTCTATTGGATGTTCGTCAACTGCTTCCCAAACACACTCGACACGACTGTCTGGTATAGCAACGAAAGCGGCGACGACGATACATTCGTCATTACTGGCGACATCGAGGCCATGTGGTTGCGTGACAGCGCAGCACAGGTCTGGCCCTATCTCCGCTATGTGAATCAGGACGAGCCCCTGCGTCATCTCATCCGTGGCGTCATCCGTCGTCAGTTTGCCTGCATACTGATCGACCCGTATGCCAATGCCTTCAACATCAAGCCAAAGGATGGCGAGTGGCAGACCGATGAGACGAAGATGAACAAGATGCTGCACGAGCGTAAGTACGAGATTGACTCCCTTTGCTATCCCCTGCGCCTTGCTTATGCCTATTGGCAGAAGACAGGAGACAGCACGATATTCGACGAGACATGGCTTAAAGTGGTTCGTGCCACACTTGACGTGTTCCGCGACCAGCAGAACTGGAATGGTTATAAGACGAACTACCACTTCCGCCGTAACACCAAGGCACTCCACGACACCCGCAGCAACGCAGGTTATGGCCATCCGGGCAAGCCTTGCGGACTCATCGCAAGTGCCTTCCGTCCCAGCGACGACAGCACAATCTTCCCATACCTCGTGCCTTCGAACTTCTTTGCAGTAAGCGTGCTTCGCAAGGCAGCCACTATCCTCCGCACCGTGAACAAGGAGAACGTGATGGCCGGCGAGTGCGAGCAGATGGCAAGCCAAGTGGAGGCTGCCCTGAAGCAGTATGCCGTAGTTGAGCATCCGAAGTATGGTCCCATCTATGCCTTCGAGGTTGATGGCTACGGAAGCTACCTCCTCATGGACGACAGCAACGCGCCAAGTCTGCTCTGCCTGCCTTATCTGACCGACGTCGCTATTGACGATCCTGTCTATCAGAACACTAGAAAGTTCGTCTGGAGCGAAGACAACCCATACTTCTTCAAAGGCAAGGCCGGCGAAGGCATCGGCGGTCCCCACTGCGGACTCGACAAGCCATGGCCCATGTCGCTCGTGATGAAGGGCTTCACCACCAATGATCGTGCCGAGAAGGAGTGGTGTGTACAGCAAATCCTGAAGACCGACGGCGGCAAAGGCTTCATGCATGAATCCTTCAACAAGGACGATGCGACAGACTTTACACGCAGTTGGTTCGCATGGGCCAACACTATCTTCGGTGAACTTATCGTAGATATGTATGCAGAATAAACACAGCAAGATACCAGCAGGAGCCCTCGTTGTAGGGCTCTTTGCTTTTGTGGCCGCCCTCTTCTCGGCTTGCACGAGCGGTGATGAGGCTGAGGTGCAGGATGCACTCGACTTCCTGTATGCGGGGATGCCGCTGCCCGACAGCGTCGATTACCCACGCGAGTTCTGGGAAGCCAACGCGCGTATGGCGGTCAAGGCACGCCATGAGATGCCTTGGGGCGAAAAGGTTCCTGGCCGAGAGTGGCGGCATTTCGTACTGCCTCTGCGCGTCAACAACGAGGACCTCGACTCGTTCCGTATTGCTTATTACGACGAGTTGAAGGCACGTGTCGAAGGCAAGACGATGTACGCCGCCGTGCTGGAAGTGAACCATTGGTGCCACGAACACGTCAGCTACCAACCCAGCGACAGCCGCACCTCCTCGCCGATGAACACGCTTCGCTCGGCCATCGGACGTTGCGGAGAAGAGAGCACCTTCACCGTCACTGCCCTGCGCACTATCGGCATCCCTGCCCGTCAGGTCTATACGCCGCGTTGGGCCCACACAGACGACAACCATGCTTGGGTCGAGGCCTGGGTCGATGGCAACTGGTACTTCTTGGGCGCTTGCGAACCTGAGCCGTTGCTGAACCTCGGATGGTTCAACGAATCGGCCAGCAGAGGCATGCTCATGCACACGAAAGCCTTTGGGGATTACACCGGCCCCGAGGAAGTGGTGAACAAGACAGCGTGCTACACCGAGATAAACGTCACGAAGAACTACTGCGATGTCTCAACCATCATCGTCACCGTGCTGAGCCAGGACAGCCTTCCCGTCGAGGGTGCAACGGTGGATTATCGCCTTTACAACTACGCAGAACTCTACTCAATCGTCTCGAAACAGAGCGATGCGAAGGGCAAGTCGTCGTTGACGTGCGGCAAGGGCGACCTGATAGTCTGGGCAAGCAAGGGCGGCAAGTTCGGCTTCAAGAAAGTGAGCGTCGGCAAGGAAGCCCTGGTGACTGTGGTCATAGACAAGGACAGCACGTACAGCGCATCGCTCGAGTTCGACCTCGTACCGCCGTTTGGTAAGGACAACAAGCCCGATGTGAGTGCCGATGCCGTACGCGCCAACCGCAAACGCCTCGCGGAGGAAGACAGCATCCGCATCGCCTACATGAATCAGGCTTTCTGTCAGGATGCCAAACCAGGCAGCCCGGAGGCACTGGCTCGCGCTAACTGGCGAACCATCGAGGCATTCCGAAAGAATTGTTCCGACAAGCAGCTGGCCGACGACATCCTTGCTACGCTTTCAAAGAAAGACTATCGCGACGTCACGCTCGACGTGCTGATGGATGTGTCACAACACGCCTCCCCATCGGGAGAGAAAGGGAAGAGGCAATATGTCCTCAGCCCGCGTGTGGCCAACGAACGCTTGACACCGTGCCGCGGAGCGCTCCAAGCGTACTTCCGAGGCATGTCGGCCGAGCAACTTCAGCAGTGGGTGAAGGACAGCATAACGGTGGACGAGACCCGCAACCCGCAGCATCTCTGCATGAGTCCGCTCGGCGTGTTGCGCCACAGAACGTGCGACGCTCACAGCCGCGACATATTCCTCGTTTCGGCAGCCCGTGCTATCGGCATTCCCGCACGCATAGATGAAATAGACCCCTCCCAGCCTCCCCTTGTAGGGGAGGAGCATAATGTATCCTCTCCTGCTAAGGGAGAGGACGCGAAGTTGCGTCTCACCTACACCGATCAGGCAGTCAAGGAGAACCCTTCCTACTACTCGCATTTCGCACTTTCGCGCATCGAGAACGGTCGTCCGCAGTTGCAGGAATACCCTGAGAGTGCGACGTGGAAGGAGACTTTTGCTGATGGTGTGAACGTCGAGGCAGGCCAATACATGCTCCTCAGCGGCACTCGTCTGGCGAATGGCAGCGTTTGGGCGAACCTTAATATATTTAATGTTGTAGCACAACAGCAACATACGGAACAACTTCGGCTGCGTGCGGACGACGAGCACCTGCATGTCGTCGGCAACTTCGACTGCGAGAACTACTTCACGAACATAAAGGGCGTGCACAAGAAGATACTGGAAACGACCGGACGAGGCTTCTATATGATAGCCCTCATCCGCAGCGGTCACGAGCCGAGCACGCACCTCCTGCACGACATGGAGGCAGCCAACATACACATCTCGCAGTGGTCCGGCTGCTACCTCATGCTGTTCGAGAGCCAGGAAGACTTCGCCAACTTCGACCGCAAGGAGTTCGACGACCTGCCAAGCAACGTGCTCTTCGGCATCGCAGACCCTGCTACAATCGAGGCGATGCACATCGAGGAGCTCACTCACGGCAACAAGGAACTGCCGCTCCTCCTGCTTTGCGACACGTTCAACCGCGTCGTCTGGTATCGTCAGGGCTACAACATCGGTCTGGCCGACCAGCTGATGGACGCACTTCGAAAGGTCATCTTGAAGGAATAAGCCTGTCGAGATACGAATGCACCCTGCCTAAATCGTCAAATTAGGCAGGGTGTTTTTATTGCACATACATGTACATGCAATTGCACGTACATGTATCTGCAATTGCATGTACATGTATGTGCAATAGAGTTATCATGATGAATCAACGAATTCGACGTGCTAAGTTGGGTGACGCGCTCAGGCAACTCGGCCTTTTCTCAACTCTTTCTTGTAGATGATGGCTACATAGACGAGGATGAGCACCGTGCTGAGGCCTACGTATTGCCATTCTGGCCAGGTTTCGGGAACAAGCGTCATCACCCCATAGAACGCGGCGGCGATGATGACATAAAGCGCTATCGAGCCAATCGGGTAGGGGATGGGATTGATGCGTTGCCCTACGAAATAGCTCAGGAGCATCGCCGTTCCGTATCCTGCGACGCCTCCCCAGGCACAAGCCATGTAGCTGTAATGGGGAATGCCCCAGATGTTGACGGCCAGGAGGGCGAGGCATCCTGCCAAGGAGAACAGGGCACCGTAGATGGTTTTGTCAATCAACTTGTACCAGAAGGACAGGTTGAAGTAGATGCCCATCATGATTTCAGCAGCCATTACGATGGGAATGACGCGCAATCCGTCCCAGTAATCGGAGCCGATCATGTAGCGAAGTACGGGCAGCCAGCCCATTACGCAGAGGAACGCGAGCAGGGTGAAGATGATGAAATACTTCATGCCCAAGGCGTAATACTCGTTCTTGTCGGCATCTTTAGCCTTCGAGAAAACGATAGGCTCGTAGGCGAATCGGAAGGCTTGGGTAATCATGGCCATAATCATGGCTATCTTCACGCAGCTGCCATACACGCCGAGTTCCACGTTGGCCTGTGCCTGGTCGGGATAAACCTTTGGGAAAAGTATCTTGTCCGCCACTTGATTCAGGATGCCCATGACGCTCAGAAGTAGTATAGGCCACGAGTAGGAAAGCATCCTTCGCAACAGTGCGCCGTCGAACTTCCAACGGATCTTCACCAAATCAGGAATGAAGAAGAAGGTGATGAAGCCTGTGCAAAGCAGGTTTATGAAGAAGACGTAGAACACACTCGTCTTGCCGAGAAGGACGAAATATATAAGGTTGAGGGCGATGTTGAGGAAGATGAAGCCCATCTTCAGCGACATGAATCGAATGGGACGATGCTGGAAACGAAGGAAGCAGAAAGGCAGCGCCTGCAAGGCATCCAGCGCAACCACCGTCGCCATCATCAGCAAGTACTCCGGATGCTCAGCATATCCCAAGTAATTCGAAATGGGAGTGATGAAGCCGAAGACCAGCAAAAGGAACACTGCGGCGAGGCTTCCCACCATTGCAAAGCCGGTGGAGAAGACCGTGTCGGGCGTCTCGCGCTCGTCGTTGGCGTAGCGGAAGAGCGTCGTCTCCATGCCGAACGTCAGGATGGCAAAGAACAAAGCGGTGTACGCATACATGTTCGTGTTCACACCATAGTCGCCGGAAGCCTTGGGCATGTAGTGCGTGTAGAGCGGTACAAGCAGGTAATTGAGGAAACGACCCACGATGCTCGAGAGTCCGTATATGGCCGTGTCTTTGGCCAGAGCTTTGAGGTTTGCCATTGTCAGTATTCCGTTTTATTGCATGCAAAGTTACTAATTTCTTTTTGTAATACAAAAGAATTGTCGTATCTTTGCAGCGAAAAGTAAGATTAAACAGCATGAAATACGTCAGTTGGAACGTCAACGGCCTCCGCGCTGTTGTGGGAAAGAACTTTCGTGAAGCATTTGCCGAGCTCGATGCCGACTTCGTGTGTCTTCAGGAAACGAAGCTGCAGGAGGGACAACTCGAGCTGAGTTTCCCAGGCTATCAGTCCTATTGGAACTACGCAGAGAAGAAAGGCTACTCGGGCACCGCAGTCTTCACGCGCCAGACGCCAGTCGCAGTGACTTACGGGCTTGGCATCGAGGAGCACGACCACGAGGGACGCGTCATTACGCTCGAGATGTCGGACCACTACTTGGTGTGCGTCTATACACCGAACAGCCAGGATGGTTTGCGCCGCCTCAGTTACAGGATGGAGTGGGAGGATGCCTTCCGCAGCTATCTTCTCGCGTTGGACCAGAAGAAACCCGTCGTCGTGTGTGGCGACATGAATGTGGCCCATAAGGAAATCGACCTGAAGAATCCGGCCACGAACCATCAGAATGCAGGCTTCACGGACCAGGAACGCGACAAGATGACCACGTTGCTCGGCAGCGGATTCATCGACACGTTCCGCCACTTCTACCCCGACGCTGTGGGACGCTACAGCTGGTGGAGCTATCGTTTCCACGCCAGAGAGAAGAACGTGGGCTGGCGCATCGACTACTTCCTCGTGTCGAGTCGCCTCGCGTCGCGCCTCAAATCGGCCGAGATACACGACGACATCATGGGAAGCGACCACTGTCCCGTGTCGCTGGAACTTGAATAATGGGCAATATGAAAAGGTGGGGATTGACAGAAGGCAGTTTCATCTGCTGCGGTTTGGTTGCCGTCGGGATGCTCTTACAGCTGACGGTCGGACCGGTTCGATGGGATGCGATGGCTTGGCCGGCCAACATCATCATGCTGGCTGTGATGCTGCTCGGCATCACTTCGATGCATTTGTTGCGTAAGAAGGTACGCCTCTTCAGCTGGATGGCTACGTTGCAGGCAGGCATTCCGGCTATGGTGGCATGCGCCATGCTGACCGTCCTGATGGGCGTCACCAGGCAGATTCCGTCCGGGCACCAGCCCATGGAACCCATCGGCATTACCTCCATGCTCACATTCTGGCCGTTTGTCCTCTCATATACATGGCTTGTGGTGCTCGTCGGAATGGTGTGCATGACCCGACTCGTGCAGCCGTCCCTGCAAAGCATCCCTTTCCTGCTCAATCACTTGGGACTCTTCATCGCCCTTGTAGCCGGCACGCTTGGTAACGCTGACATGCAGGACTTGCGTATGGTGGTACAGGAAGGCAAGACAGAATGGCGGGCGGTCGATGCCCAGCACCGTGTTCATCAGCTCCCGATAGCCATCGAACTGCACGACTTCTCTATGGAGCTTCATGAGTCTTCGCTTGCTCCGAAGAGCTTTTCGTCTGCAGTAACCGTCTATACTAAGCGTGGCAGTTCGGTCGATGACACGATTCGCGTGAACAAACCCCTCGCGGTTCATGGGTGGAAGATATACCAGTACAGCTACGACGAGGCACGCGGCCAGGAGAGCGACATCAGCGTCTTCGAACTCGTCCGCGACCCTTGGTTGCCCTATGTCTATATAGGTATCTTCATGATGCTGGCAGGTGCATTAAGTATTTTTATAGGTAAGAAATGGTAACTTGGAACACTCTTTGGCTTTTTGCCCTGCTGGCTTGGATATGCTGGACAGTGGCGGCTGTGCTTTCCCTGCGTGGGAAGAGGCAGAAGGCAGTCTATCTGCTGACCATCTGCGGCTTGCTCATCTTTGGCTCGTACATCGCCATGATGTGGATTTCATTAGGTCATCCGCCCATGCGCACAATGGGTGAGACGCGACTTTGGTATTCCTTGTTTCTCCCTCTCGTAGGCCTGATCACCTACAGCCGCTGGCATTATCGGTGGATTCTCTCTTTCAGTACGCTGCTCAGCACAGTGTTTATCTGCATCAACATCCTGAAGCCAGAGATACACAGCAAGGAGTTGATGCCCGCTTTGCAGAGCCCATGGTTCGCACCCCACGTCATTATCTACATGTTCGCCTATGCCACGACGGGTGTTGCAACGCTGATGGCATTGTGGCAGCTCTGTAGGAAACAGGACCAGCTGGCAGCTATCGACAACCTGACCAGAGTGGGTCTGTCGTTCCTTACCATCGGCATGCTGTTCGGCGCACTGTGGGCCAAGGAGGCATGGGGCACGTATTGGTCGTGGGACCCGAAGGAGACGTGGGCCGCTGCGACGTGGATGTGCTACCTCATCTACGTGCATCTGCGCAAGAGTCGGCCCGACGCAGTCACTCCAGCCCTGTTGTGGCAAGTGATTTGCTTCATGTGTCTGCAGATGTGTTGGTGGGGTATAAACTATTTGCCATCAGCCCAAGGCACAAGCGTACACACGTATGGCGGATGATTTCTGCCTGTTAAATTTGGAGATGTCGGCAAATCTTGTTAACTTTGTGGCACGATTACACATTATATATAATATATTATGGTAAAGCACATCATACTGTGGAAACTGAGAGATGACCTCTCGAACGAGGAGAAGCAGCGCGTCAAGAAAGACATCAAGGCAGGTCTGGAAGGCTTGGCTGGCCGCATTCCCGGCCTGCTGAGCATTGTAGTGAACGTTGACGGACGCCTCGAGTCGTCGAATGCCGACGTGATGCTCGACAGCACCTTCACTGATGAGGCTGCGCTGAAAGCCTATGCCGTTCACCCGGAACATGTGGCTGTGGCAGACGGAAAGGTGCGTCCATACACCTGCCTCCGCACCTGTCTGGACTATGAGACTAATTAACATCGTTATAATGAAATAGCGTTATAACGTCATAATGACAAAATAAAAGACTAACCATGAAAGGAATTGTTCTTGCCGGAGGCTCCGGCACTCGGTTATATCCCATCACGAAAGGCATCAGCAAGCAGCTCATGCCTATCTACGACAAACCGATGATTTACTATCCCATCAGTGTTCTGATGCAAGCTGGAATACGCGACATCCTCATCATCTCCACGCCTTTCGACCTGCCGGGCTTCAAGCGTTTGCTCGGCGACGGCAGCGACTATGGCGTACACTTCACATATGCCGAGCAGCCTTCGCCCGACGGATTGGCCCAGGCCTTTACCATCGGCGCTGACTTCATTGGCGACGATTGCGCCTGCCTCGTGCTTGGCGACAACATCTTCCAGGGCAATGGTTTCGGTGCTATGCTGCATGAGGCAGTCCGCACAGCAGAGGAAGAGAAGAAGGCAACCGTGTTTGGCTACTGGGTGAACGACCCCGAACGCTATGGCGTGGCAGAGTTCGACAAGCAGGGTAACTGCCTCTCCATCGAAGAGAAGCCAGCCAATCCGAAGAGCAACTATGCCGTCGTGGGTCTTTACTTCTATCCCAACAAGGTGGTCGAAGTGGCGAAAAACATCAAGCCCAGTGCCCGTGGCGAGTACGAGATAACGACTGTCAACCAACGCTTCCTGGAGGATGGCGAACTGAAGGTGCAGACACTCGGTCGAGGCTTCGCTTGGCTTGACACGGGAACCTTCGATTCCCTTTCCGAAGCCTCTACCTACATTGAGGTTCTCGAAAAGCGGCAGGGACTCAAGGTCGGTTGCTTGGAAGGCATTGCCTACCGCAAGGGTTGGATTGACGAAGAGCGGATGCGTGCGCTGGCACAGCCTATGCTCAAGAACCAGTACGGGCAGTATCTGCTGAAGGTCATAGAAGACGTGAGGCGCTTCGGTAAGGAAAATATCGACCTTTAAACCAGCATAGAAAAACGCCCTATAGGGGAAGAGTCATTCCCCTATAGGGCGTTTGCTATTCCCCTATAGGGCATTGGTCATTCCCCTATAGGGCGTTTTTCACTCCTCGGCAGAGCGTTATTTACTTGCCCGCGAAAATTTGGCATTCACGACTGCCTCGTCGGACTTCGTGTATATGCTGTTCTTGCTCAGCCTAATGCCGTAGCTATATTTGCCTGCATCCACCTGAACGGTTCCGGCATTGATGGTGAGGTCGCCCTTTATCCTGATACCTACATTATACTCCTCCTCGTCGTCGTCGTACTCATAGGTATCGCCTGTGGCCTTGACCTGAATGAGGGTGTTATCAGTATCTTGATTGATGAGCATATTGCGTGTTACGGAGATGCCTTTAGAGCCGTCTCCTTTGGCTTCTACGCGAACCGTGCCGCCGCTGACGGTCATGTCGAGCGGTGCTTTGATACCTCTGGTCAGGTCCTCTTCAGCTGTTACGGTGAGCAACCCGCCACGGATGAACAACTGTCCGTTGTCCTCCTTGTCGGGGTCCGGAATGGTGTCACCGCTTTCCGTGACGTCTGTCAGGATTTCCACCTGCAGCCCGTCGCCCTTTTGCTTGCTTAGCGTCACTGTGCCGCCGCTCATCAAGAAGTACTGCCCGATATGCATGGCATCAGACACCGCTTTGTTGACCGTGATGCTGCCCGTGCTCTTCTTTATCTCCAGGTACTCCTTCGTGGCGATACCATGCTTGGCATTGCCAGAGACGGTGAGCGCGCCGCCACCCGAAACCTCAAGGTGGCCCTTGCAGTACAGGGCAGCCTTCTGGTCGCCGCCTGCTGCATCGGCAAGGAAATTCTCCGTGCCTTCATTCAGAATCAGGTCAACGCGCTTACCGCATTTGATGTCAATGGCAGCACCCTGGTCGCTCGTGAGGTTGAGCCCATTCAGGTAGAACCTACACTTGAGCGGCCCGTCGTAATACAACGAACCATGCGTGCTCTCTCCCTGCAGCACAAACTCCAACTCGTTCTTCGTGTCGGTGCTAATCAACTTGACGTGCGCGCCCTGAATAGTATCCGTAACATTCGGAGCATGCCCAAGGTCAACGTATGCCGTGTCGCCATCGAAAGTAACGGTGACAGTATGAACTACGGTGATGCTGTCTATCTGGGCACAGTCGTAGGTAGAGTCGTTCACTTGGAAAGACGAGCCGTCCTCGGAGAACACGAGTTCCGAGGTGCGGAAGCGTTTGCTCTCGCCCTCCTTCCATACACGAATCTGCTCTTGTGCCTGCATAGCAAAGGCATAGAGCATAGACATGCCCATAATGAAAAGTCTTTTCATTATCATCCTGTTTGTGATGTGTTTCTGGTAAAAGAGCCTCTATCCGGAGAGGCAGCTTTTACTTCCTCACCTTGATGGTCTTGTCCCCCATTTTCACAACATACACGCCTGCGGGAAGATTCTTGAGGCTGATGTTGGCACCTTCCTTGACATTGGCAATGTTGACGAGAGCGCCATTTGAACCATAGATGCAGAGCAGTCCGTCGCCCTTGACAGCAAGGGTGCCGTTCTTGAAGGTAAGGTTCTCTGCCTGCTCAGGCAAAGCATTGATGGCATCAGGAGAATCGGTGAAGGAAATCTTCTCGATAATAGAGATGGGGAAGAGCGCCTCGCATTCGGTGGTTGTTACCTTGACATAATCGTCCAGGAATGTAACCCTCTGAACGGTGGGCAAGGAGAAGTTGTCTGTTGTGCCACCGTAAGTGACAGTAAGAAAGTTCTCTGCCATCAGGCTCGTGCCAATCATGAGCAGCATTGCTGCCAAAATGTTCTTTGTCTTCATAATGCTATTGGTAATTAATTGATTGTGCAATTGTAGTTATCAGAAGCTGTATTTGTAGCCGATGTTAATAGTATGCATCCTGTCGTGCAGGCGTATGGTCTCGGTCTCTAATGTAGTCGTGTTCTCTTCTGTGTCGAACATGTCGAAGGTAATGATGTATGCCAGCGACACCTCATTATGTTTGCGGAACTTGTAGGAGCATCCGACGGCAGTGCGTATCTTTTGCAAGAGCATGTGGTCGCCAACGCTGACACTGTTGTGGAACTCTGTCGATACAAAAGGCGAGTAAGGGCAACGCTTCTTGTCATACTCGAACTTGAGACGCGAACGTAGCACCTGGTCGGTGTATGCTGGTTTCGTTTCAACTCTCCATTCGTCGGTAGGGTCACCATTCATCTCAGCAACGTCTCCTATGTAAATCCAATCCCATCCGTCTATTATATATTGTGGCTGCATGCTCCAATCTTCGCGATAAACATACTTATCATAAGTCCGTTCCCCAGCATATGTCAGCTGATAACGCTCACGAAGGGAAATCTTGAGCCAATTCATTAACTTGATGCTGCCTGTCGCCTCGACATTGAAACGATGGCGCGGGTACCAATACTCGGGCGTGAAGTTGTGACCAATCTTCCAGTAATCTGCACCGACTTCACCTTCACTCTTGTCTTTATACTTGTCTGCTTTGCAAGAATAGAGAAAACTGTAACTCAGGCCAAACTTAAGATACTTGTTCACCTTATAGCTCGTGCCAAGCCCGACAGAGACGCGGGCCTTGTTCTGCGCACGATACTCCATGTCGAGTCCCACATCCCATTTCTTCGTAATGGCTTTCTCGATGCCAATCTCAGACCAGATGCCGGCTTCGTCGTTGCTTTCCTGAGCCATCAGGGGAGCCACAAGAAGCAACAAGAGTGCAAGTGTCGTTTGACGCAGTTTCATGTGCGAGGCATTTTAATCATTTCCTCTATGCTGTTGCCACGATCGGAGGGATAGTCATAGAAGATGCGAATCATGCATGAGTCCTTCAGGAAGTCGATGGTGCCTACTTCCAGGCGCTCTATCTTCAGACCTGTGCGCTTCTCCAAGTCGGCCTTCAACTCTTCGCGCTTGTCTGGAGTGATGAGGGATATGTTATCGTAAAGAATGTACTTGCTGCAGTTAGAGCTGACCAGTCTGCTACTCTCGAAGAACCATGCCATACCCAGGAAAACAAGGTTGACGAAGACAATGGTCACCAAACCGAAGCCGTCCCAGTAGTCTGCCTTAGGATGATACTCGGCACGGCTGAGGGCGTTGACGACACTCACGGCAATAAGCATGAAGAGGTATGTCATCTCGCGAATGGGGACGGCCTCCGTGCGGAAGCGCATGATGCCGAAGATGGCAAACAGTCCCATTGCAGCACCGAGGTTCATGCCGTCGCCTTCCATCAGGCTAACCAAAAGGAAGATGCTTACGGACATTAGGATGAAGATGAACATATAGTCGCGACGTCGGCTGCGAGGATAGTAGAAGCAACGTGCTATGATGGTCACCACAATCAGATTGATGACGAAGCGCATCACCAGTGAGATGAAGTGTTGGGGATCGAAGAGCGTTAAGCCTATCAGATTTCCCAGTTGATAGTTAAGGTCGTTTAGGTATTCCATATGAATGATGTTTGTTTAGTTTCCTTTTGTTTTCAATCGACTTGCAACTTATGTCCTGCCAGCCTGCTCAGTTTGACCAGACGTGTTTTGAAGAGGTTTTGCTTCAGCCCTTTGTTCGTCATGACGGAACCGATGCAGTACTTGCTGAAGCCGCTTGGCTTGATGCGAAGTTCCCTAAGGATGTCGAGGACGGGACTATAGACGTTGCCATCGCGCTTGAGCTCGATGATGACGAGGGGGCCGACATTAGCATCCCTCCCTGTCTCGTAGTTGTGGAAGTGCACGTCGTAGTCGATGGTCAGACGTTCTGTCTTGCCATAGTTGACGAGCGTGATGCGATGGAACTGGTTGCGAACCGTAGGATGGATGTCTGCCAAGCCGAGATGCACTCTCTCCTGCAGGAACTCCTCATTGCCGTTCTCGCCTGTTATTTCTTGTCCCGGCACAGCAACGCGTTTCTTCTTCGTGCGGCCGTGATTGTTCTTTGTCTTGACCTCGAGGAAAGTGTCGTTGCTGTCCATGTAAGTCCTGACGCGAACCTTTTGCCTGGGAGCCCGTTCGTTGTGGTGCTCCATATAGAAGCGATACGTGTCCGTGTCCCAATAGGTTGTCATGTAGTTTGCAATCTTGGCATCGCAATGGAACTGTGCATAGTACTTCCCCTGCGCAAGCTCCAGTAGGCGTGCAAGGGTTTCCTTGTTCGTCACGAACTTGGTGTCCGTGCGATTCATAAGACGAATCTCCTTCATCTGATCCAATGTGATTGGCTCAAGATTTGCAAGTAATTCGTCTATACGAGCATCAATTCCCATACTTTTTTGCATTCTACGGGACAAATATAGACATTTTTGAGCAAATAACATTTCCAAACGCTGCGTTTTTAACAAAAAATCACTACTTTTGCTAAACAAAAGCACTTAAATGTACATTATATATTATTAAAAAGAAGAGAATATGGTAGAAGTAAAGGAAATCCTTGGCAAGGCTGAGGAGAAAATGGAAGAGGCCGTGATGTACCTCGAGGAGGCTTTGGCACATATTCGTGCCGGTAAAGCAAATGTGAAGATTCTTGACGGCATTCGTGTGGACAGCTATGGCAGCATGGTTCCCCTGAATCAGGTGGCAGCCATCAATACACCTGATGCACGCACTATTGCCATCAAGCCTTGGGACAAGAATATGTTCCGTCCCATCGAGAAGGCTATCATGGACAGTAACGTAGGCATTACGCCCGAGAACAATGGCGAGATTATTCGCCTGGGCATTCCTCCTTTGACAGAGGAGCGCCGTAAGCAGCTTGCCAAGCAGTGTGGCAAGGAGGGCGAGCAAGCCAAGGTAAGCATCCGCAACACTCGCCGAGATATCATCGAGAAGCTCAAGAAGAGCATCAAGGAAGGCCTGTCCGAGGACTTGGAAAAGGATGCAGAAGCCGACATGCAGAAAATGCACGACAAGTTCATCAAGAAGGTTGACGAGTTGCTTGCTGCCAAGGAAAAGGAAATCATGACCGTCTAAATGCGCGGTCTTGTCATCAGGAACACGGGCAGTTGGTACACCGTCAGGACAGACGATGGCCAACTGTTCGATTGCAAAGTTAAGGGAACATTTCGCCTTAAGGGTATCAGGAGCACGAATCCTGTTGCCGTGGGCGATGTGGTGACTATTATGCCAAGTCCTGACGGGCAAACGGCGTTGATAGAGGACATCGAGGACCGCCGTAACTACATCATCCGTCGAGCTTCCAACCTGTCGAAGCAGAGCCACATCATTGCTGCCAATGTCGATATGGCTGCACTTGTGGTGACGATTGCGCACCCGGAGACGAGCACGACTTTCATCGACCGTTTCCTGGCGAGTGCAGAGGCTTATCGGGTTCCTGTGCTCCTTGTCTTCAATAAGACGGACCTCTATGATGAGGCTGAACAGGAGCAACTGGCAGGACTTGTTGCTCTCTATCGGAGCATCGGCTATACTTGCCTGACCTGTTCGGCAGAGAAGGGCGATGGCATCGACGCGTTGCGGGCTGAACTTCAAGGCAAGACGACGTTGTTCAGCGGCAACAGTGGCGTGGGCAAGAGCACTTTGCTCAACCTGCTTGTGCCTGATGCCGACGCAAAGACTTCCGAGATTAGTGTGGCCCACGATGCAGGCATGCACACCACGACTTTCTCTCAGATGTTCTTCTTGCCGCAAGGAGGTGCATTGATTGACACGCCTGGAATCAAAGGCTTTGGTACGTTTGATATGGAACGCGAGGAGGTGTCGCACTACTTTCGCGAGATATTCAGGACGTCGGAAGATTGTCGTTTCGGCAACTGCACCCATACGCACGAGCCTGGTTGCGCTGTGTTGCAAGCCGTTGCTGCAGGAGACATTGCAGAGAGTCGCTTCAACAGTTATCTCTCGATGCTTGAAGACAAAGACGAGGACAAATACAGAAGCGCGAACTAAAGAAGATGAAGGAAAGACTTAATATAATAAAGGTAGGAGGCGGTGTCGTGGAGGATGCCGCTTCGCTTGCGTCGTTGTTGAGTCAGTTTGCTGCGATGCAGGGCCGCAAGGTCCTGGTTCATGGTGGCGGCCGATTGGCAACTTCGATGGCTGCCAGCATGGGCATCGAGAGCCGAATGGTTGGCGGGCGTCGCATCACTGATGACAAGATGCTCGAGGTCGTGACGATGGTCTATGGCGGTCTGGTCAACAAGAACATCGTGGCGGGCTTGCAGGCAAAGGGTGTGAAGGCAATTGGCCTGACTGGTGCCGATGGTGATATCATTCGCAGTCACAAGCGTCCTCTCAAGCGCGTCAAGATGGACGACGGCACAGAACAGATGGTGGACTTCGGCTTTGTGGGCGATGTCGATAAAGTCGATGCTCAGTTCCTTGCCTCGCTCATCGAGAGTGGCTCTGTGCCTGTGGTTGCTCCGTTGACGCATGATGGCGAGGGACACATCCTCAATACCAATGCCGATACTATCGCTTCGACTGTTGCCCAAGCCCTTGCCGAGCACTATGAAGTTACGCTTACCTTCTGTTTCGAGAAGGCGGGCGTCCTTCGCGATGCCAACGACGACAAGAGCGTGATTCCTCTTATTGACGAGCAAGAGGCAAGCAAACTTATTGCCGAAGGCATCATTGCAGGCGGCATGATACCGAAGATTGAGAATGCCTTCGATGCCATTCACAAAGGCGTGCGACAAGTCATTATCACGCACTCCGATAATATCGACGGCTCAAGGGGAACGACAATAAAATGAAAGATTTTTGCTCAGGGCTGTAACATTTGCAGCCCTGAATCGTCTTCATAAATAGAGAGATGGAAAACATCAGCTTCCGAACCACCGTTTTGCCATTGAGCGACAGGCTTTACCGTCTTGCTCTGCGCATTACGATGAACAAGGCAGAGGCCGAAGATGTGGTGCAAGACACCCTCTTGAAGGTTTGGGAGTGTCGCGAGGACTGGAATCAGATAAACAATCTCGAGGCATTCGCCATAGCGACGTGCCGAAACAGAGCCCTCGATGTGGCGAAACGTGCCGGAAGAGATACCGAAAATCTCGATGAAATGGCGCATTTTAGCAGCCAGACGCCTCATGAACAGCTGGAGGCTCGCGAAGAAATCTCTCTCGTAAGGCGACTCATGGACAGCTTGCCCGAAGTGCAACGAACGATTATGTTGTTGCGCGACATCGAAGGCAAAACTTATCAGGAGATAGCACAAACGTTAGACATCAGCGAGACGCAGGTAAAGGTCTATTTGCATCGAGCCAGAACAAAGATAAAAGAATGGATTACAAATACATAGAGCAATTGTTGGAGCGCTACTGGGAATGCCAGACAACGCTTGAGGAGGAGACCATCCTCCGTAATTTCTTCCGTCAGGAAGGTGTGCCTGCAAGCCTGCTTCCCTATCGTCAGCTCTTTGCCGAGCAAGATGAAATGGCCGAGGAACACTTGGATGGGGACTTTGCCAACAAGATGCTCCGACTGGTTGGGGAAGAGACTCCGATGCATGTATGCAAGGCTCGCCGCATCACAGTTATGCGTCGCCTCCGTCCTTTCTACAGGGCAGCCGGTCTGGTCGCCATCCTCCTTACCATCGGCAATGCGGCTCATCAAAGTTTCTCGGACGATGAAGATATCGCAAATGGCGAGCAAATGGCCGAGATCATTGCTCAAGACAGCCTGCAGCAAATCACCATCGGCCAACCCGAACAGCAGTCGGCGGAACTCACGACGCAACCTGCCGACACAATCGCTGCACTACCAAGATAATCATTTCATCTTATATTATATAATATTATATAAGAACTCTTTAAAACAATCAATTCTCTCAAAACAATTAATCTAACGACAGAAAGGGGCAACCGTGAGGCTGCCCCTTTTCTATTTAATATATGTATCTGCATGCCTTGGCAGATGCGCTGGCATGCATAAGCTTATTCCCTACGTCATCATCTTCTTCGTGCCATGCCAAATTCTTGCATCGCAGGCTGCGATGCAAGAATTTAACAAGCCGAAAAAAGGTTTTCCTCCTTAGTGGAAAGAGGATTTAAGGGTTGTGTTCGGACAAAATCCAATATTTCTCGTCGTTCTCTTTCGCAGGAAAGGAAAAAGCATTATCTTTGCAGCGCGAGACTGCCGATAATGTCATGAAGGTGTATAAAGACTATATAGATTTGTTGAAGGGAATAGGCATTCTGTTGGTGCTGTGTAATCACGGACTGCTGCAGACCTTCTACGTCTCGGTTTTTCATATGCCGTTGTTCTTCTTCATTGCAGGTCTGACTTTTGTCGCTCCTCAGTGGTGCGACTGTCCGACATTCCTTGTGAAGAAGACGAACCGGCTTCTTGTGCCATGGGTCTTCTTCTCCATTGTAAGCCTTTTGGTGGAGGCATTAGTCGGCAAGGTGGGCGAGAATCCCTTCAACGGACCCTTATGGTTCTTGCAGACGATGTTTGTGTCGCTTGTGATATATGGCGCGCTGAATCTCTGCTTCCGTAGCAGAGTGCTTTTGAATGTGGTGTGCTGCCTATTGCCTGTGTTCGTATATGTTTGGCTGACGTGTTTTAGCGATGACTTCTACCTGCCGTCTCTCCTCATCAGGTCTTTGGAGTCAACCTTCTTCATACATCTGGGTTGCCAACTCAGGCGGCTGGACACCTTGAAGGAACGGCCTTCGCATGTGCTCATGCTCTTGTCGGCAATCGCATTTCTCGCTGGTGGCTATGCCTCAACGTGCTTGTATGACACCTCCCATCTCATATATGCAAACACGGGGACCTATACCTACAACCTGCCATTGTCCCTCCTGACTTGCATCGGGGGGATAATAGCAGTCGTTATGTTGTCTGTGAAGGTGCAGCGATTGCCAGCAGTCAATTGGCTTGGGAAACACTCGCTTGTCATTATGTCGGTGCATTTCCCAGTGATAGAACGCCTTAACTACTTGACATCGCAACTGTTCGCAACAGACGAACTGCCCTTGCTGAATAAGGTACTCATCGCGTTGCCGTCCTATGGCTTGACATTGTTATTCAGCGTCGGGGCAGTCTATTTCTGTCGCAAATACATTCCAAAGTTGACGGGATACTCAAGTCTGATTCCCGTCAAATGAATCCTAAGTCTTAGGCCTTCCTGCCTTGAAGCCAGAAGCCAAGCAGGTAAAGGATGCCGACAGCCATGACGAGGACGGCGCCGACCTGTCCCATCGCATCGCTGGCAAAGCCCATGAGAAGCGGGAAGATTGTGCCGCCAAAGATGCCCATGATGAGCAGGCCGCTCACTTCGTTCTTCTTCTCGGGAACAGCCTGCATAGCTCTTGCAAAGATGATGCTGAAGGGGTTGCCGTTGCCGAAGCCCATCAAAGCCACGCTGGCGTAGATGGTGGCGGTGTCGTGGCCGTAGATGAGGCCAACGGCGGCCAATACCATCAGCAAGACACTCAGGAGCAAGAAGCTCCAGTCCTTCAGGTAGTTCATGATGAAACTGCCCGAGAAGCTGCCGACGGCCTTTGCTACGAAGTAGATTGTGCAAACGAAAGCTGCATTGTTAAGCTCCATGCCTGTCCGTTCCATCAGTATCTTCGGGGCTGTGACGCTGGTTCCTACGTCGATGCCCACATGACAGATGATGGCCAGGAAGCAGAGCAGGATGAAGGGATTGCCCAGCAAAGCAAAGGCTCCGGCAAACTGCTCGCCCACGGATTTCTGCTCTTGGGCTGCGGGTTCCTCGTCGATGCGAGTGCCGAAGAGCAGCAGCGTTGCCACGATTCCTACACATAAATATATAGGATAGAGTGCTTGCCAACCTAGGCCGAAAGCGTTTGTGGTGGCTCCCCACGAGGCGATGATGGGAGCCAGAAACGATGCAATACTCTTGATGAACTGCCCGAAAGTCAAGGTGCTTGCTGATGCTCCGCCTTTCATCACCGTGTCAACCAACGGATTGAGCGAGGTCTGAAGGATGGCATTGCCTATTCCCAAAAGAGAGAAGGAGAGCAGCAGCATGGCGAAATCGAGGGTAAATACCGGAATCGCCATTGCCACAAGGGTCATCGCAAGACTCAGCAGAACTGTGTTCTTGCGCCCAATCTTGTTCATCAGCAAACTCGTGGGAATGCTGAAGATGAGGAACCAGAGGAACACGAGCGATGGGAGCGTGTTGGCCATCGAGTCGGAGAGGTTCAAGTCGGCCTTTACATAGTTGCTTGCTATGCCTACCATATCCACGAAGCCCATGGCGAAGAAGCATAGCATGACAGGGATTAACTTCTTATTCATTTCTCTAACTGATTAAGTGCGAAGTTGTAGGCGCCAAGATTGATAGCTTTGCTTGCGCCGAGTTCGGAGATGCAGACGGCAACCTTGCGCTGTGCACAGTAGAGCACCTTCTTGTCGGTATGGGGCACATCGACATAGACATCCTTGTCCTCGAGGAAGGCTGCTCGCTGCTCAGGGTCTTCGAAGTTGTAAACTTCCGACTGAAGGGTGGGGAGCAGGTTGCCCGAGAAGGTGCCTACAGGACGGTTGAACTCTTCCATCATGCCAGGCAGAATCCATTTCGAATTGTGCGATAGTCCGCCACCAATTACCACGATTCCATCGACGATATTGAGCACATTCACAAGGGCTGCAGCTGTCACTTGACCCAGCTGGCGGAAGCTCTCCTGAGCAGCCTTGGCATTGCCGGGTCGAGTACCATTTGCAATGTCGCCGATGTCCTTGGGCGTGAGGTCGCCTATCTCTTCGTGCGACATCTCGGCATACACTCTGCGGACAGCACGAATGCTGACGCTCTCCTCTGCAATCACGAAGGGATACATGCCGTTTCGCATGCACCAAACATCACCGCCACAGCTGTTGTCGCCCGTCAACAAGACCTTGTCGATCACCACACCTCCACCGAAACCAGTGCCGAGGGTGATGCCTACCAAATTCTTGTAGCGACGTTTGCAACCAGCCTCCTCGAGTGCCTTATTGATGCGGGGAAGTGCACCAGCCAAAGCCTCACCATAAGCGAAGAGATTGCCGTCGTTGTTCACATACACGGGAATCTTGAAGACGCTCTCCAAGTACGGACCAAGAGCCACACCACCGCGGAAGGAAGGGAAGTTGGGCAGGTCGCCAATCACGCCGCGCTCATAGTCGGCAGGGCCAGGGAAGGCAAAACTGATGGCAACAGGCTCTGTGTCGAGCATCTCCTTGACTGTAGTGAAGCCTTGCACAAGGGTGGCCAGACAGCCTTCTGTGTCAGTTGTGACGGCTTTCAGTCGAACGGGTTCTACAATCTCTTCATTGTCACAAATTGCTGAGAACACGAAGTTCGTTCCGCCTGCATCAAGCGTCAGCACGATTTTCTTGTCTTTGCTCATAATAGTTGCTTTTTATAGTGTTTGTCTTACGTATGCTTTGATTGTCATGCATTCCCCTTGCAAGGGCTTGATGGTGTAGCGACCGATGCAGGCTGGGATGATGAAGGTTTCGGCATAGTGCACCTCGAAAGGTTCGAACTTGCCTTCAGGGCTTTCGATGAGGGCTGCCTCGCCGTCCACAAGGTTGAGGACATTCACGCCGCCATTTGTGTTGTGCTCCACAGGACGCGTGAAGGTGTGCCTTCGTGTCTCGATGAACTCGTTGGGATGCAGTCCTGTCCGTTCTTCCTTGATGCCTTCTTCCTCATGAAGCACCTCGAAATGATTGGCGATTTGCGACTTGACGAAGGGTGTGGTGCGGTCCCATTGGATGACATACTTGCCGCGCTCCACGTTGATGGGACGTGGTTTGCCGTCCAAGCCGAGTCGTGCCCAGTCCCAAAGCTTGAAGGTAAAGATGCTTGGGGTTGAGCTTATCTCGAGCACCATGCTGTCGTGCCCTGAGCAATGAATAGTGCCTGCTGGGATAAGGTAGTGGTCGTGCTTCTTGGCAGGGAGTTTGTTGACGTATTTCTCCGCATCGAAGAGTATCTCGCCTCGCTGTGCTGCCCGCAGGTCTTCTATCATCTGCACCTTGTCAACGCCTTCTTTTAGGCCGAGATAGACAACGGCATTGTCGGCTGCATCGAGCAGGTAATAGCTCTCGTCTTGAGTGTAAGGCAGACCGAACTCTCTTTGAGCGAACTCGTTAGTGGGGTGCACTTGCAGGCTGAGGTTGCCGCCTTGCATGGTATCGAGGAAGTCGAAGCGGATGGGGAAACTCTTGCCGAAGCGATGCCAAACCTGCTGGCCGAGCAGTTCGCGAGTGTGAGCCAACACAACATCCTGCGAAGGCAGTTCGAAGAGCGTGCCTTCTGCTTCCAGGTAGAGGCTGTTCTCTTCTGGCACACAATCGAAGCACCAGCCATAGTTCTGCTCTTCGCGAGGCAGGTCACACACTTCCTTCATCCATTGTCCACCCCAAGGAGCTGGGTCGAAGAAGGGCACGACGCGGAAAGGTTTGTGAGCCGTGCGTTCCAGTCCTTGCCGCATCTGGGCGTTGGTAATCATCTTGGGTTCGTCGCGCTTGTTCGAGTCAATCCAGAACTGAATGCGTCCGCTTTGCATCAACTCGTCCTTATAATGGTCAACTATGTTCCAGTCGTTGAAGTAACCTCTTTTATATTGTACCGACGGACTGTCCTCGTGGTTGTCGATGCCGAGCGCCTTCACTTCGTGACGGCGGAAGCGCTGCTGAATCTCCCAGCGGGCCATGTCGGCGTAACATACAGGGCCAGACCCCCCGACCCCCTTTAGGGGGAGAAAGGAAGCTGCTCCTGTGCCGATGATGATGGCCGGTTCTGTTACTCCCCCTAAAGGGGGTTGGGGAGTCCAGTACTCTTCCAGCCTTATGTTCGACATATATCCGAACAAAACATCATCCGTCATGAAGCGTTCTGTGAGTTGTCGGATTTCCTCTTCCGGTCGCATCAGGTTGCGGGTATTGATAATCTTCCTGCCAGTCTTGGCAAAAGCGGCGATGAAGTCTTCTTCGTAAGTGCCTGGGTAGAGGTCGATGGCCCATACGGGTTCGTCTGCCCAAGCCTCGGAAAGAGTCTTGACGATATTATCCCAACCTTTAATTACCTTGCCCTCGATGTGTGTTGAGGGCTGCTTGTCATAATTGCTCTTTCTCATAAATTATGATATTTCCTTTGCAAAGATACAATATATAATTCAAAAAGCAAAATCATTGTGGATAAAAAGCAATTTTGACGTGTTATATTGTCAATTTTGACGTGTTAAGTTAGGCAACATAACTCGTTAAATTATTGCTATTCTTGAAAAAAATAATGATTTCTTTGCATTATTTTCACTTATTCGTACCTTTGCAGCCCCAAATTATCTTAAATACATTATTATATTATTATACATTCTTAGATTAAAGTACTATTTTAAGGCAAAAAGATTTTTGTTGAGTGGCCAGAGGTTGAGCAAGATGCAGAAAGGCATCAATATCATAAACGGAAAAAAAGTACTGAAATGAAAAAGTCATATTTAAGCCCTGAAATAATCATTGTGCAGCTGCAACATCAGGGTTTGCTGATGCAGAGCGTGGACGAAGTTGAAGGCAATGCCGGCCTCGTGAATGGCGGCGCAGGAAACGGCGAGTCCCGTACCAAGGAACATGTCAATGTCTGGGACGAGGAATGGTAAAGAATAGCCATATCTGAATCTCCCCCTTCAGCGGGGAATCAATAATAGCTCTCACCTTAATCATTTTTTAAGGTGGGAGTTTTTTTTTTTATCTCAATTATTATTTGTACCTTTGCAGCTGAAGACTAATACTACAACCATGAAAAAGATTATACTATTTCTCGTCGCTTTTGTGGGCTGTTTTATTGCGAAATCGCAGGTGACGAACTATGAGAATTGGATGTCAGGTCTCGATGACAACGCCTTTATCTGCCAACTCTCTATTCCTGGTGCACACGATGCTTGCTGTAGCTCCTTTTCGGGATGGAGCGCTATTGGCGCAGCCATTGCAGGAAAGGTGCAGACGAAATCGGTGCAGCAGATGTTGCCTCTAGGAGTCCGTGCTTTTGACCTAAGGCCTGCTGTCAAGGATGGCAAGTTAACTATTTGTCACGGCATCCTTGTCACAAGTTTTGACTTCAATATCATCATGCAGCAGCTCTGTACATATCTGGATGCACATCCGTCGGAGTTCTGCATTGTAACCATCCGACATGAGGTAGAAGCTGATGATGGCGACACAAATTTCGCCTCCATGTTGCAGGAAAGCCTGGCCTCAGTTAAAGAACACCTTGTGTACTTCCGTCCTAATCTCACAGTTGGCGAAGCACGCGGAAAGATTCTTTTCCTCAGTCGAGACGCATACGATGAGCCCCTCTACGGCGGCAGAATCGTTGATCTGCGCGACAATCAGTCCGAAATCAACAATATGCTTGGCGGCCATTGTTACGGCTCTGGTGCATACAAGTGTTCATGGTGGGCGCAGGGCTTTTATCAGTATTCCGATGTCAACGACAAGAAGAATGCCATACTCGCTATGCTTGCCAAGAGCTGTGAACTTGCCGGCAAATACAGCTATACATGGGTTGACAACGGGCTTGCCGGCTATAAGGAGACTGGCACCAATTCTGCCTGTCAGGACAATGCCAAGGCCTGCAATCCCTACTTCCAAGAGCTACTCTCTTCGGGCAACTACAATGGTCCTGCAGGGCTTGTCTTTATGGATTTTTGTTGCGATGGCGACAATTCCGGTTACTATGGTTTGAGTCTTACGAAGGAACTCATCAACCACAACCTCCGCTACACGATGTCCAAGCAGGGAGACCCTATTTATGACGATGACGGCAACCTTTTTGTGGCTCCAAGAGGACTGGATATGATGTGGGAAGGCAAAATCCTTCGCAAAGGAAGTACTACTGATTCAGGACCTTTTGGCTGGTATAGGGTGGATTTCGATGACTCTGGATGGGAGATGATTCGCTTTCCCATTGCCTCCGATGGCACAGATGCACCTTATTACTCGCTGTGGGACGGCACAAACAACTGCATCTTTGTCCGTCGTGAGTTCTATGTTGACCATGACCCTTCAATCGACTCCTATAAGCTTTATGCCCGTCACGACGACGATTACAAAGTCTATCTCAATGGCTCACAAATTGACACTCAAACAGGATGGATAGGTGATTACCGTACCGTCAGAATCAGCACCTCCAGACTGCGAGTAGGACGCAATGTTCTTGCCATTCAGGTTAAGCAGTTCACGGGAGGAGCCTACTTGGACTGTGGTGTATTGCTCACCGAAGCCACTACAGCGCCTCTTAAACTTACGAGCAATCAGTGGCACACCTTCATTGCTCGTGGGCATAACCTGGACTTTACAGATACAAACGTAGAAGCATATAAAATCACGGAAATTGAGGGCTTAGGAATCGCGAATGCCATCAAGGAGGAGGTGAACATCGTTCCTGCTGGCGAAGCAGTAATTGTCCGTTCAGACAATGGTTCAAGCACTTACCAAATCCCCGTCACCAAGACTTCTGCCACTTTCACAGACAATATGTTGAAGGCCACAACGACTTCGCTCAATGTGACTCAGGCCAAAACCTTCTATTGTCTGAAACAGCAGAGCGGCATTCAGGGCTTTTATCCTCAAGAGGTAGGCACAACTCTAGCAAAGGACGAAGTCTATATCGACCTGAGCGACTCCAGCGTAATGCCCGACTTTATCCTGCTCAATCCCGATGATGCTACAGGTATAGAGACAACAGACCACGGCCAACAGACTACAGACAAGAGGATTTATAACCTCGCAGGTCAGCGCTTGAGCAAGAAGCTAAAAGGCATCAATATCATAAACGGGGAAAAAGTACTGAAATGAAAAAGTCATATTTAAGCCCTGAAATAATTATTGTGCAGCTGCAACATCAAGGTTTGCTGATGCAGAGCGTGGACGAAGTTCAAAGCAATGCCGGCCTCGTGAATGGCGGCGCAGGAAACGGCGAGTCCCGTACCAAGGAACATGTCAATGTCTGGGACGAGGAATGGTAAAGAATAGCCATATCTGAATCTCCCCCTTCAGTGGGGAATCAATAATAGCTCTCACCTTAATCATTTTTTAAGGTGGGAGTTTTTTGTCATAATGTAAGCAAAAATACATAAGAAGCCGTCAAAGTGTCAGAAATTGCACACTGTGAAAAGTGTCGAAAAAGAGCACTTTTTACGTCGATTTTGCCGGCGCGACGTGAGGACTTTCAAAAGTTCACACGTGAAGTTTGAAAAGTTCACGTGTCGTGTTTGAAAATTTCTCGTGTGAAATTTGTGGAAACTTCACGTCAAAAAGTGTGCAATTTCGGGTCAAAACGGCCTGTTTTGCCATCCGCAGATAGCAAAATGACGAATGGAAGTAAAAAATTGAAAGCATGGAGCTGCTTCTAACACGCTGTGGTAGAGGCAGATGCGAAATCGCACGCGATTTAAGCCCATATTTTTGCTCGGGGGTTAAAAAACAAGGTCGGAGGCAAAAGAAGCGATTCTGACGCATTCAGGAAAAAGTCGCCTGTAAGCAAAACTGCCGAAATGCTTACTTTTTGTCAAAGTGTAAGAATGTGACTCCAATTTGCAAACATCAGAATAAAAGCCATGTTTTTCACTCATTAACGCGATTTCGACGAAATTAGCATTAGACAATTCATTTCATCGAGCTCACGTTAATTAAATGCTCATGACCATTTAACGAACGTGGCACGTTAAGTTGACCAACCAGGCGTGGCTGGTCGGCTGAATGGGCGTGATAAGTTGAGTGAGAGGGCGTTATTCGACGAGACAAGCGTCGAGCAGGGTGGTGATGGCTTCCTTGTCGAGATGCTGACCGATGAAGACCAGTTTCTGCATCCTGTCGCCGTAGGTTTCGTCCCAATCGCGGAGGAGGTTGGGGTCGCGCTGCTTCATCATCTCCAGCTCGGCTGCGGGCATCGTGGCATACCATTGTCCGATGTTCTGCAACTTGACCTGCTTGCCTGCTTGCTCAAACAGGTAGCAGACGTCTTCTTCGCCTTTGAAGTAGCAGATTCCTTTTGCCCGAATGATGCCTTTTGGCCATAGTCGAGCCACGAATTGGTCGAACTCGCTGAGTCGCATGGGCTTTCGACGGTAATAGACAAACGTGCCGATGCCATACTCCTCGGCTTCTCCCTCATCGTGATCATGATGGTGATGATGGTGATGCTCGTGGTCGTGATGGTGCTCTTCGTGTTCGTGGTGATGATGTTCGTGCTCGTGTTCGTCGTCATCATCATCATCGTCATCGTCGTGATGCTGTTCCAACTCGGCAATCCAGGTTGCGCTTGTCGCCACCTTCTCATAGTCGAAGAGGTTGGTGTTCAGCAGCTTGTCGAGTTCCACATCGCCGTAGTTGCACTCGATGATCTGTGCCTTCTTCTGTATGCCACGCACGATCTGGCGTATGCGTTCCAGTTCGTGTGGCTCGACGTCGGCAGCCTTGTTCAGGAGGACGATGTTGCAGAACTCTATCTGCTGAATGACGAGGTTCTCGATGTCCTCTTCGTCGATGTCCTTCTTGGTGAGGTCCGAGCCGCAATTGAACTCGTCTTTCAGCCTGAGGGCATCCACTACGGTGACGATGCAATCGACGTATGGGACGCCATTCTTTGTGACTTCCGGAGCCATTCGGGCCATCTCGCAAATCGTCTGGGCGATGGGCTCTGGCTCGCAAATGCCGCTGGCTTCGATGACGATGTAGTCGAACTTCTTGAGGGCGATGATGTCGTAGAGCTGCTGCACCAAGTCCATCTTGAGCGTGCAACAGATGCATCCGTTCTGAAGGGCGACCAGGCTGTCGTCCTGACCCCCAACGATGCCACCCTTCTGGATGAGGTCGGCATCGATGTTGACCTCGCCTATGTCGTTGACTATCACGGCGAAACGGATGCCGCGACGGTTCGTGAGGATTCTGTTGAGGAGGGTTGTCTTGCCGCTACCCAGGTAACCCGTGAGCAGCAGCACTGGAATGTCGTATTTCGTCATAGTGTTTGTGTGTTATTGTTTTGTGCCTGCAAAGTTACATCTTTCTGCCGAATTTGCGCCCTCGATAGCGTATAAAAAAGCTTAAAGTTTGTCTCATCGCCCCTTATATAATATAATAATGTATCTTTTTTGCAGTCGAAACATTGCAGATTGCAAAGAAAGTGTTAACTTTGCGCACACTTAGCAAACAATGACAAAACAATAAGAATGAACATGCGCAAGACATTTCTCCTGCTCGCTGCCTTCTTCGCAGCCGCACTTTTGCAGGCACAGACGCCTGATTACTTTGTGCCTTACAAGCAGATAACACTTCGTTTACCCAGCGTTCCCCTGCTTGTCAACGACCCTTACTTCTCGTTCTGGTCGCCCTATGACAACCTCTACGACGGCACCACCAAGCATTGGACCAACCAGCAGAAAGCCATGGATGGCTTGCTTCGCGTGGATGGTCAGGTTTATCGGTTCATGGGAACACAGCGCAACACTAAGCTCATCGCCATTGCTCCCATGGGAAACAAGGGCGGATATCAGGCAAAAGTGCGCTCAAGCCTGACTGACGATATGGCCGACACCTGGATGAACCTCGACTTTAGCGAAGCCGGGTGGAACAATCAGACAGGTCCTTGGGGCTCGAAGAACGAGTATCCATACATACAAACCTCTTGGGGAGGCGACAATACGGACCGCTACATCCGTCGCCACGTCACGCTGACAGCAGAGGATCTGCGTAATGACCTGTGGATTATCTACTCCCACGACGACAAGTGCGAAGCGTATGTCAATGGCGTGCAAATCGTTGCAACCGATGTCTCTTGGAAGCAAAACGTGAAGGTTCACCTGACGGGAGCAGCCAGGGCATCGCTCGTAGAGGGCGATAATGTTATTGCTTTCCACGTCCATAACACGAATGGTGGCGCTCAGGCAGACATCGGTCTCTACAAGAACCTGCTTGGCTTCCATCCGGGATACACAGCTATCACTGGTGCTGGAATGGGCGATGAAGGTCCATGGGAAGCAAAGGTCAAGACGACAACCACAAGCGGAACGACTTGGACGACAGAGGCTTTCGACGATTCCTCTTGGCAAACTCAAACCGGTGCCTTCGGTTCTCCAAGTGAATACCCTAACATCAGCACCTCATGGACTGCGACAAATAGCGACTATTACATCCGCAGATACGTCACTTTGACTGCCGAAGACTTGCAGAAAGACTTGACGCTCATCTATTCTCACGACGATATCTGCCAGGCTTACCTCAATGGACGCAGAGTGGTTAACATAGGTAATACATGGGAGCAGAACGTTATCTATACACTTACAGCTGCCGACAAGGAAGTCCTTCACGAAGGCCAGAACGTCATTGCTTATCATGTCCATAATACCTTGGGCGGTGCCTTGGCCGACATCGGTCTATATACAAAGACCGTGAACGAGGTCATGGCTACACAGACAGCATGCGACGTCCTGCCAACCAGCACATACTATACTTTCAAGTGCGGTGGTGTGTACCTCGATTTGGTGTTCACAGCTCCCTTCCTTATGGATGATGTCGAGTTCATGTCGACGCCCATCAACTACATCTCATATCAGGTTCGAAGCAATGATGAGCAGGAGCATGATGTGCAGTTCTACTTCGGAACGACACCAGAACTGACGGTAAACAACAACAGCCAGCCAACCACAACGACCATCGTCAACCAGGGCGGACGCAGATACATCAAGAGTGGAAGCGTAGATCAGAAGGTTCTGGGCAAGGCAGGAGACATGATAACCATCGACTGGGGCTACCTGTATCTGCCAAACGTAAACGGCACAGTGGCTGTTGCAGACCAGGACCTCACGGCTTCTACCTTTGCTTCCACGGGAACGCTGCCTGCCAGCACGAGTCCTTTTAATAGTACGGAAGAGGGCGAAATGCCGCAACTTTCCTACGTCCACAACTTCGGAACAGTCAGCCAGGCCAGCAGCTACATGATGTTCGGCTATGATGAAGTCTATGACATACGTTATATGGGCACTGACTACAAAGGCTATTGGGCACGAAACGGCAAGACGATTCTGCAGGCTTTCAACGCCTTCCAGCAGAACTACGACGACATCATGACACGATGCAAAGCGCAGGATCAGATTATCTACGACGACGGTTTGGCTGCAGGCAACGCCAAGTATGCCGAACTTCTCTGTGCATCCTATCGTCATTGCATCGCCGCGCATAAGATTTTCCAAGACAACAAGGGCAACCTCCTCTTCTTCTCGAAGGAGAACAACTCCAATGGATGCGTCAACACCGTTGACCTTACTTATCCGTCGGCACCGCTCTTCCTGCTCTACAACACAGACCTAATGAAGGGCATGTGCACCTCTATCCTCGATTATTGCGAGAGCAGTCGATGGGGTTTCGACTTTGCAGCCCACGACCTCGGCACCTATCCGCATGCCAACGGACAAGTCTATTCCATCACAAGGCCTGACTCCAACGGAGGCTTTGCAGGTAATATGCCTATCGAAGAGAGTGCCAACATCGTCATTCTGGCTGCCGCCATCTCCAACATCGACGGCAATACCGACTGGGCAGACCGTTACTGGACAACGCTTACAAAGTGGACAAACTATCTCGTAGAGAACGGGCAAGACCCCGAGAACCAGCTCTGTACCGACGACTTCGCAGGCCACCTCGCCCATAATGCTAACCTTGCCGTCAAGGCCATCATGGGCGTGGCAGGCTATGCAATGCTTTGCGCTCAGCGAGGAGAGACGGATAACTTTGTGTATTACATGGGAAAAGCACGTGAAATGGCTACCGAGTGGGTTCGGCTTGCCAGAGAAGGAACGCACTTCAAACTCGCCTATGACCGCACTGGAACTTGGAGTCAGAAGTACAACATGGTGTGGGACAAGGCATGGGGAACAAGTCTCTTCACGGATGCGGTCAAGAATCAGGAGTATACTTTCTACATGAATAATCTCAATACCTATGGCCTGCCGCTCGACAGCCGCTCCAGCTGGACCAAGAGCGACTGGGAAATGTGGACTGCAGCCCTTGCCCGCAACAATACCAACTTCTTTAAGATCTCCAATCTCGTCTGGAATTATGTCAACAAGACACCCAGCCGCGTGCCACTTTCCGACTGGTATTTCAGCGACGGACAAGGCGCTATGACTGGCTTCCGAGCACGTAGCGTTGTAGGCGGACACTGGATGAAAGTCTATGTGGACAAGATGCTGAATGGTGACATAGGCTCAGCCATCGCCCCCATCCAAGCACAGGAAGAGCAATCAACTCCAGGCTCAATGCTCGATGGCTGGTATAACATCAGCGGACAAAGAGTGGGTGCTCCCTCGCAAAAGGGCATCTACATCAGGAACGGAAAGAAGGTCGCATACTAAATAGGCCAGTCCTTTTTATAGTACCTCAATAGGAAAACTCCAGTACCACCGCGGTGGTACTGGAGTTTTCTTGTGGGAGTACTGCAGTCCTCCCATGGTGGGACTGGAGTGAAACTGCGACAGGACAAAACCATACACATAAGGGTGTTTCTCCTGACACGACTTTGCTTTTTATTGCCGTGCTTCCTTGTTTCCTTTAGATGCTTTGCATGCTTAACATCATTTAACAGTTAATCGCCCGCGCAGGTGTACATTTTTTATTATATTTGTGTTCGAATTGTGATAATTACATCAAATAAACCTTTATATTAACCAACAAAAACAACAAAATGAGAAAACAGTTACTTTCGCTGTTCGCTGCCTTTGCAATGGCAGCAACAGTATCCGCCCAGGTGACGTTCACCTGCACGGCAGGTAAGAATTTCGGTCAGGGCGAAGGCATTGACAAGCTCTTCGACGGCAATACCGGCACCAAGTACTGCCAGAATGCCGGCAGCGACTGCTATGCACTCGTCACAGCCTCTGAGCCTGTCTATGTATGGGGCTACGACATGACCACTGCCAACGACAATGAGACGTATGGCCGTCTCGTGAAGAAATGGACGCTTTACGGCACCAACGACGAGACAGTTGCTGCCGATCCCAGCGCTACCGGATGGGTGACTCTTTCCAATTTAGGCTCAAATACTTTCGTGCAGAAGAAGAACTACTACAAACAGCGTTTCTTCTGCGACAAGGGCACTGCCGGAACTGCCTACAAGTACTTCAAGCTGACGCTTGACGAGGGCGGCTTCATCCAGATGTCAGAGTTCTCTTTCTGCTATTCGACATATGCCATTATAGATTATAACTGGCTCGAATCTTCCAACGACAACTCAAAGAAGGCTTTTGACGGCAAGCCCGATCCGAAGTGGGAAGGTGGCAACCTTGCCGGCAACTGGATGACTATCGAGACTGCCGACCAGAAGGCACATTCCGTCAAGAAATATTCTTTCACCACAAACGATGATGGTAGTTGGCCCAACCGCGCTCCGAAGGAATGGCGTCTCGAAGGCTCCAACGACAACACCAACTGGACAATCATCGACGAGGTGACAGGCGGTGACCCTATTGCCAATGAGAATTACAAGACATTCGAGTTCACCCCCTCCAACCTCACTGGCGAGTTCCGCTATGTCAGGCTGACCTTGATTTCCATGAAGGGCACAGGTTGGACGCAGATTGGCGAATTCCATGTGGTCGCTGATGAGAGTACCATCGCAGATTATTATACAGACCTTGTCAACCAGGCACTGAACAATCTCTTCGACCCGGGAACAATGAGTCCAACCGACATCTGGTGGGTTGAGTATAATAATATTACAACGAACCTCAATGCTACTCTGGAGGCTGCCATTAGCTCCGGCAACTACTCGACTCTTCAGTCAAATCTGGATAAGATGGAAGTCCTCGTGCCTCTGATGACTCAGATTAAGAATGGTGCGGATGTTGCATTAATTGATGGCACACTATGTTGGGGCGACGGCCACTATTCTCAGTTGCTTGACCGCAACGAGAACACCAAGTGGGGTGGCAACTACAGTGGCAACGTGGGCAGTCCGGAACACGTTCAGTACGTCATCTTCCGCCTGAAAGAATCGCTGAAGCCCTACTTCTACAAGCTTATCACTGGCAACGACACAAAAACCAACCAAGGCCGTAACTGGAAGACTTGGACGGTCTATGGCGCCAACTTCACTTCCGCAATTGATGCAACTCCCAACAATGCAGGTTGGGTGGAACTTGATAAGCGCGTAGATATCAGTGAGCAATATCTGCCCATGGAGAACTTCTATCCTGCAATGTTCGACTTCAACCAGGGCGTTTCAGAGCCATATTACTATTTTATGGTGAAGGTCTTCGAAGCTCACAGTGGCACTCAGATTCAGATGTCCGAGATGTATCTCTGCACAGAGGAGGAGTTTGAAGCAATGCGTAAGCCGCTGGTAGATTACTTCGATGACTTCGATACGACAAGAGCCATTGAAGCTGAAATGGCAGACGAGCTGGAATCCTTCCAATCAAAGCTTGCCGCATTGAAGACTACTTCCGATGCCGTGCAGCTGACTTTGCTTTACAACGAATGTGTTGCTCTGCGCACAGCGCTCGAGGCTTCCATGAATTACATTGAACTTATCGCTCAAGCTAATGTTGTTGACAACTTTGTCCAGATTGACAGCGCCAGCGACTTGGTGCTCTTTGCCAAGTGCGTCAATGGTGGCAAGAACTACCTGAAGGCTGCTCTTGTTGATGACATCCAACTGACTGCTACAGAGATGCCCGCTCCTATCGGAAACCTCAGCAACCCCTTCAAGGGAACCTTCAAAGGTCAAGGCCATGCCATCAAGGGCTTCACTTTCAGCAATACCGAAGAGAACAATGTCGGTCTGTTTGGCATGACCAACGCCGCCACCATTCAGGACGTTATGCTCAAGGGAGCCAATATTAAGGGTAATGCCAACAGTGGCGGTCTTGTAGGCAACGCACAGAATTATTCACTCATCCAGAATTGTGCTGTAATAGATTCATACGTTGAAGGTCGCGACCATGTGGCAACCATCGTTGCTCATGCTCAAGACTCCACTGTTATCAAGAATAACTTCTCCAACTCTGAAGTAGTGTCTCGCCAGTATCAGGCAGGCGGTATGGTCGGTACCATTCTCCTTGCTGTTGTCGAGAAGAACCTCTTCACCGGTAAGGTTACTTGCAAAAATAGTGGTATGGCCAGCGGCCTTGTTTCACGTATTGACGGAGTAGTAACTCCAGCTCCTATTGTCCGCAACAACCTGGTGGCTGCTACCGAAGTCAACGGTGGCGAAACTTACACGCTCATCAAAGCTGACTGGACCGATCGTCCTGTTACTTTTGCTGACAACTACATCTGGGATGGCACAAGCTATTCCACAGGCGACAAGATGGTGAACAACAAGGATGACAGGAATGGTATGCAGATATCTCTGAGCGAAGCTACATCTCCAGACTTCTATTATGAACTTGGATGGGATATGACGAATGATTGGAAGTATGTGGCAAGATTGGTATTCCCCGTGCTGGCTTACATGGATGCTGTGGTTCCCACAGAAGCAATCACAGTTACTGATGCTGGTTACGCAACCTACTTCACAGGTGCTGAACTTGACTTCGGCGCGGTAGATGGTGTTGAAGCATTTGTTCCTCAGGTAGTGGGTAATAATTGGGTTCATCTGGAGCCTATCACCTATGTTCCTGCCAATATCGGTATTGTTGTAAAGGCTGCAGCTGGTACATACAACATTCCTTATTCTAGGATTACTGCCAAGGATGTGCCCAGCGACCTCAAGGCTGCTCCTGCTGGCTTCACCGCTAATGGAAACCAGTACATCCTTGCAAAGGACAATGGTGTTGTCGCTTTCTACAAGGCAGAAGGCGCTATCACAGAAGGCAAGGGCTATGTTGAAATCACTGATGGCTCTGGTGTGAAGGCTCTCTTCTTCGAGGATGACGATGCAACCGCCATTCAGACAATCGACAACGGACAACTGACGACAGTGGGTGCCATCTTCAACCTCGCTGGTCAGCGCATGAGCAAGATGCAGAAGGGCATCAATATTGTAAACGGCAAGAAGGTGCTTAAGTAAATCATTTGGTCCCCTCCCTCCGATGGGAGGGGGCTATATATTAAAAAGAAATCTATAACAAATAAATATATTAGACATGAAGAAGATTTATATTTGCCCTGCAATTGAGTTGGAGGAGGCTCAGGCTGCTCAGATGCTTGCAGAGAGCCTGAGTATTAATGAAGGCACTGTTGACGGTAGCCAGGCTCTGACCAAGGAGGATGCTTCTTGGGATATCTGGGATGCAGAATAACATGCGGCCTTAGATAGCAAAAAGGAAGAAATCCCCGATGCACGCGTGTGTGTCGGGGATTCCTTTTTAATATATAAGCGGATTAGCTGTAATGCCTTGAATAAGGTATGCTATTCCCTTGGATGGGGCACACATGTGTCAGTTCCTGCTTATCCTGATGCCAACCTCGGAGATGCCAAGAATGGTCTCTTTCCTCATGAGGTGATGGATGTGTACGGAGCAGCTTTGTCCTTTCTGTATGTGGAAAGGTATGTGTTGGGTTTCGTATTGGTGCGTGTTGACTCCTTTGCTTAGAGCATTGCCTTCGGCATCTGTCAAGGGGTAACGAATGGTGTCGCATCGGCAAAGGCTTGCTGTCTCGCCGATTTGTTCTACGGCAAGCACCACGTCTTGCATGCCGATGTTTGATGTCGTGCGAAGTCCGATAAGAAGTGTGCCATTGATGTCCGTTTCGGTTTGCGGCACGTCGAAGCAGATGGTGTCGCGCTTGTCCCAGCCGTCAGCAGGCAAGGGCTTGTAGCTGTGCAGCACGGTTCCGTCGGTGCAGGCAGCTATCGACAGACCAATCAAAGGGAGGAGAATAGCTCGGCGCATCATTCCGGACGGTTGTCATTATGACGCGACCTGTTCTTGTGCTTCTTCTTGTGTTTCTTCTTGTCGAAGCGGTTGAGGTCTTCCTGCGTAGCCAGGTCAACAGGACGCTCCGGCTCTTTGCGGCCGCCTTCTTCCAGTGAGACAGGCTTCTCGCCACGCTTGTTCATTTCGATGATGGCATTGGCGCGCTCAGCACTGATGGTGACGAGGTTGGAGGCGTTGCGTTTGTCCGTAGAGTAAGTAACTTGGCCGGACAGGATGTCTGCCTTGAAGATGTAGTATTCAGAGTCCTGCGTATAGAGAATCACATCGCGAGGAGGTAGCTTTCGGGATGCCTCGACGTACTGATCGACCTCATAGTTCATGCAGCACTTCAGCTTGGCGCACTGTCCAGCAAGCTTCTGGGGGTTGAGGCTTAAGTCCTGAAAACGTGCGGCTCCCGTGCCGACGCTCTGGAAGTTCTTCATCCATCCGGCGCAGCAGAGCTCGCGTCCACAAGGGCCAAAGCCACCGATGCGGCCAGCCTCCTGACGTGCTCCAATCTGTTTCATCTCGATGCGAACATGGAAGACATCGGCTAGCACCTTGATGAGTTGGCGGAAATCGACACGGCCGTCGGCAATGTAATAGAAGATAGCCTTGTTGCCATCGCCCTGATACTCGACGTCGCCAATCTTCATCTCCAGCCCGAGGTCCTTGGCAATCTGGCGGCTCTGTATCATCGTGTCGTGCTCGCGGGCTTTCGCCTCAGCATAACGCTCCATGTCGTTCTCGCGGGCCAGACGATAGATCTTGCGTATCTCTTCGTTCGGCTTCAGGTTGGCGTGCTTCATCTGTAGGGGCACAAGCTTGCCCGTCAGCGAGACGACGCCTATATCATGGCCTGGATTAGACTCGACGGCAACGATGTCGCCCTTCTTCAGAGGCAGGTTGTCGCAGTTGTGGTAATAGGCTTTACGCGTATTCTTGAACTGCACCTCGACAAGGTCTGTAACCTCGTTATTGCCGGGCACATCGGCCAAGTAGTCGTATGTATTGAGCTGGGCGTAGTGCCCTGTATTGGCGCTTTGTGCTGCGAACCCGTGTCCGCCTTCGCCGCTTATGTATTCTTTATCCATTCTTTAGTAGTACTATCATTTTCAGTGCGAGGTCGAAGAACACCATTCGGGCGCTGACGTTCTGTGCGATGTCGCGGGCTGCGTCGCTCAGCTCGTTCATGATGCCGACGACGTTGCGCTCGTTTATGAACGGCGCAAAGCGTGTGCTGAAGTTCTCCTCCTCGCGACCGAGGAAGTTTATCTTGGGTTGGTGGAAATTGTAGATGAAGTTCTCGCGCAGTTGCTGCTGGAAATAGTCGAGCATTCGCTTCTGGCGTTCACGTCCAAGCTCTGCAACGGTGAGTGACCACTGCTGCATCTCCTTGATGCGACGTGCGTAACTGTGACGCATCAGCTGCACGAAGAGGTCGAAGAACATCTGCTGCTCCGAGTCGCGCTCCATGCGTTTCAGGGCTTCCGTATAGCTGCCCTGGGCAATGTGTGCCAGCAGGTTCGTGTCTTCAGCCTGCATGTCGTGACGTTCTTGCAAGGCCTTGCTGATGACCTCTTCAGGCAATGCCGGCACGTTGATGCGCTGCACGCGGCTCTGTATGGTGCCGAGCACGAGGTCGGGCTCTTGGCTGACCAACAGGAAGTGTGTGCCGACGGGAGGCTCCTCGATGAGCTTCAGCAGCTTGTTGCCAGTCTGTTCGTTCATGCGTTCCGGCAGCCAAAGGACGACGACCTTGCGTCCGCCCTGACTCGCTTTGAGGGCCAACTTCCTCTGCAGGTTGTCGCTCTCCTGCACATAGATGACTATCTGCTGGTTCTCGGCGCCGATGTCCTCGAGCCAATCCTCGATGTCGAAGTACGGGGAGCGGCTTATCTGTTCACGCCATTCCTCTAGGAAGTCGTCCGAGACAGGCTTGTCGCTGCTCTTACCTTTATATATAGGAAAGGAGAAATGCAGGTCGGGATGCGTCCATAGGGAAGACATCTGGCAGTCGGAACACTTGCCACAAGCACCCTCGTCAGTAGGGTTCTGGCAGAGGAGCATCCGTGCATAAGCCAATGCCAGTGGCAACTTGCCTGCGCCTTTAGGTCCGCAGAACATAATTGCGTGCGGCAACTTGTTCTCTTGCAGCAGACGACGAAGATGTCCCTTCACCTCTTCTTGTCCTATGATATCGTCGAATGTCATTTACTTTATTTACCAATGAGTATCGGTACATTGATATTTGTTTGCAAAGGTACAAAGAAATTAAGAATTAAGAATTAAGAATTAAGAATTATTTCGTAACTTTGCAAATAATTTAGTAAATGATAAATCATTAAATGGTAAATGCTATGATGAGAGACTTCAGTGAACTTAAAATAGCGGTTGCAGGGACGGGTTATGTCGGCTTGTCCATCGCCACGTTGCTTAGCCAGCATCACGAGGTGACGGCTGTGGATGTAATTCCTGAGAAAGTAGAGAAGATTAACAATCGCATCTCGCCCATTCAAGACGAATATATCGAGAAATACTTAGCGGAGAAGGATTTGCACCTCACTGCAACACTTGACGGCAAGGCAGCATACAAGGATGCTGACTTCGTTGTCATAGCTGCACCGACCAACTACGATCCCGTCAAGAACTTCTTCGACACGCATCATATCGAGGATGTCATCGATATGGTCATCAGCGTCAATCCCGATGCTGTGATGGTCATCAAGAGCACCATCCCCGTAGGTTATTGTAGAAGCCTTTATGCGAAGTATGCCTTGAAGTTCCTCTACAAGCCTGAACTGAAGGGGAAGAAGTTCAACCTGCTCTTCTCGCCTGAGTTCCTTCGCGAGAGCAAAGCGCTCTACGACAACCTTTACCCCTCTCGCATCATCGTGGGTTATCCCAAAATCATCGAGATAAGCGATAGTAACTTCACCGAGGAGAACGCTGCCATTACGGCTATAGGCAATCCCGATGCCAAGCAGTTTGCCGAGACTTTTGCCAAGCTCCTGCAGGAAGGAGCCGAGAAGGAGAACATCGACACGCTCTTCATGGGTATGAAGGAGGCCGAGGCGGTCAAGTTGTTTGCCAACACATATTTGGCCCTGCGCGTCAGCTACTTCAATGAACTCGATACGTATGCTGAGGTGAAAGGTCTCGACCCGAAGGCCATCATCCGAGGCGTCGGCCTTGATCCCCGTATCGGCACGCACTACAACAATCCCTCGTTTGGCTACGGCGGCTACTGCCTGCCGAAGGATACGAAGCAGCTCCTGGCCAATTATCAGGATGTGCCGCAGCAGATGATGACGGCCATCGTGGAGAGTAACCGCACCCGCAAGGACTATATTGCCGATGCAGTGCTTCGCATGGCGGGCTATTACAGCGAGAATGCGCAGTGGAACAGCGAAAGCGAGCAGCATTGCGTGATTGGCGTCTTCCGTTTGACCATGAAGGCTGGCAGCGACAACTTCCGTCAGTCGGCCATTCAGGGCATCATGAAGCGCATCAAGGCTAAGGGAGCTGAGGTCATCATCTACGAGCCGACACTGCAGGACGGCGAAAGTTTCTTCGGCTCTCGTGTCGTGAACGACCTCAAGACCTTCAAGAAACAGTCGCAGGCAATTGTTGCCAACCGCTATGAAGCTTGCCTCGATGATGTGAAGGACAAGGTTTATACGCGCGACATCTTTGGCTGCGACTAAGCAGGTGATATATTAAGCGTTTCAACGCCCTATAGGGGAGTGGCTATTCCCCTATAGGGCGTTGCTCATTCCCCTATAGGGCGTTTGCCGATGCCTTTGGTTGGCATCAGCCGTTTGTCATGACTTATTGATAAACAATCTCTTGCGCTGCCGTCGTAGGACCTTCGACCGTGAGGACGCCATTCTCGTCGATGTTGATCTTGTCCATCAGGACGACGCGTTCGCCGGGATTGCTTGTCATGCGACCGTGATAGACGCAGTAGCGATTGCCATCGGGCATCGTAATCACCATGTTGTGGCCTGTGCCCATCACCTTGCCGCCACGGCTGACGTTCTCCTGCAGCACGGGATTGTTCTCGGCCTTCGTGAAGGGACCGAGCGGGTTGTCGGCTGTGGCGTAACCTACGGCATAGTACTGTCCGCCATAGTGGTTCGCGCTATACATTATATAATATGTGTCGCCTTCGCGGAAGAGGTAGCTGCCCTCCGTCCAACGGCGGTTCACCTCACCATGCGTGGCGCTGCGGCTCTCCCATTCGCTCTGCTTGTCTTCAAGTTCTGTAGGCGGACAGAGCAGCAGCACGGGCTCTCCGATGACGCCGCTGAAGTCGGGCTTCAACTCGACGCCATAGACCCAGCTTTCCTCTATCTCCTGGAAGTTGCCGGCCTTGCGCAAACTGTCGGCTATCTCACTCTCCACCGCATGCTTATAGCAGCAGCGACTGAAGTAGAGGTAGCACTTGTCAGTCTTGTCGTCGAAGTAAACGTTGGCATCGATGATGGGATAGGGTGGATTGAAGACAGGACGGTCGTAGAGGTCCTTGAAGGGGCCTGCCGGAGAATCGCTGACGGCCACGCCAATCTTGAAGTTCTCGCCTTCGTGCGTGGGGTTCTTCCTGTAGTTGGAACTATAGAAGAGATAGTACTTGCCACCACGCTCGTAAACCTCCGGAGCCCAGAAGCAATCGAGGTTCCACTGGTCTGGCGCACCACCTTTATACACTTGTCCGCACGAGTCCCAGTCGATGAGGTCGTCGCTCACAAAGGCTTCGAAGCCGTCGCCCAGCGAAGTGCCGTACATGTAGTAACGCCCGTCGCTGGCATGAAGCAGGAAGGGGTCGCCGAATTTCAATGGGATGGGGTTCGTCACGGAGCTTGTCTTCATCTCGGCCTCCTTGCCAGAATTGCAAGCGAGGAAGCATAGGCACAGGAGTGCCGTTAAGAGTTTTGCTTTCATAATTAGTGTTTATAGTCTTCGCTGGTTGTGACTGTTTGCGTGTTCTTCGGGTTGCTGTCGGCTTCGCGGAACCAGTCGCTGTATTCGATGTAGTGCCGCGCGTAGGTTTTGTTCAGGGCTTGTGCCTGTTCGGGGTCAACCTTCTTGATGAACTTGGCAGGCACTCCGCCCCAGAGCTCGCCGTCACCAATCTGGGTATTGCTCAGCACGAGTGCTCCCGCAGCTACGATGGCGCCCTTTCCCACTACAGCATGGTCGAGCACTGTTGCGCCCATGCCAACCAACGCACCGTCTTTAACCTCGCAACCATGCAGGGTGACGCAGTGTCCGATGGTCACGTCGTCGCCCAAGATGCAAGGCGCCTTGCCGTTGAGCGTATGGATGCACGAGTTGTCCTGCACGTTCGTGCGATTCCCTATCTTGACGAAATGTACGTCGCCACGAATGACGGCATTGAACCAGACGGTGCAGTCGTCACCCATCTCTACGTCGCCCACTATCACAGCACCCTCGCTGAAGTAGCAGTGCTTGCCGAATCGGGGAGCAGGCATCCCCTTGAGTGTCTTTATGATTGCCATATTATCTTATTGAACATTGACCATTGAACATTGACCATTGAGCCACTGCCTTTCTTCTTCTTCAAGCAGAGGCGAGAGTTCGTCATATACTTTCTTATGATATGTATTGAGGTAAGTAATTTCTTCTGGCGTCATCATGTCCCAGACGACGGGTGTGAGGTCGATTGGGCAAAGCGTGAGGGGTTCGAGATGCAGGAAGCGGCCGAACTCCGTTTCGGCGTCCTCGACGATGAGCATCGTGTTCTCTATGCGCACGCCATGCTTGCCTTGTCGGTAGATGCCGGGCTCGTTGGTGACCGTCATGCCTGCATGCAGCGGGGCAGGCTTCCATGTGTGGCGTATCTGATGAGGCCCTTCGTGGACGCACAGATACGAGCCGACGCCGTGACCGGTGCCGTGTCCGTAGTTGATGCCGTGCTGCCACATCGCATAACGTGCAAGGGCATCTATCTGCGTGCCGCTTATTCCGTCGGGGAACCTGGTGAGTGCCAAACGGATATGCCCCTTGAGAACCAAGGTGTAGTCGAGTCGTTCCTCGTCCGTCAAGGGACCGAGCGCGATGGTTCGCGTGATGTCTGTCGTGCCGTCTTGATATTGGGCGCCGCTGTCCAGCAGCAGCAATCCTTTGGGTTCGAGCACGGCGTTCGACTCCGGAGTGGCTTCGTAGTGGACGATGGCGCCATGCGGTCCGTATGCGGCAATCGTGTCGAACGAGAGGCCTCGGTACAGGTCTTGCTCAGCCCTCAAGGCCGTCAACTTCCTGTCTATGCTGAGTTCTGTCTCCTTTCCTGCTTCTACGGCTGGCTTCAACCAACGCAGGAACCGCACCATCGCCACGCCATCTCGAATCATCGCCCTGCGGAAACCTTCAATTTCAGCATGGTTCTTAATCGATTTCATAGCGGGAATAGGGTCGAAAGCCTTGCTTTCAAAGCTTGGTTTGCCATAAGGAAGAACCTTTACACCTATTCTATTTAGGTAGTTTTTAACGCTGTCATCGAGTTTTTCGCTGTCGATGAAGAGCGTCACATCATCTTGCGTGAGCAAGACATAGCTGACGAAAACGGGGTTGCAGTGTACGTCGGAGCCTCGCATATTGAGGAGCCAGGCGATTTCATCCAGTTGGGAAATGAGGATGCTGTCGGCGTTCTGCTTACGAAGTGCCTGCCGAACGCGCTCTATCTTGCTTTCGGCCGACTCACCGGCAAACTCCAAAGGCTGAATCTCGACCTTGTTCTTGGGAATAGGCGGGCGGTCAGTCCAGAGCTCTTCGGCAGGGTCGAGATCCGTTTTGAGCTGGATGCCAGCCTTACCTAACGCAGACCTCAGCTCCTCTATCTCAGTCGCGGTGAAGACTTCGCCATCGATTCCGACGACATCGTTCTCGGTTAGTTGTTGGCAAAGCCATTCGGGAATGGCAGGTGTATCAGGCAGGCCATCCTCCATAAGCGTGAAGGGTGTGCCTTCGAGTTGTTGGGCGGCGGCGATGAAATAACGGCTGTCCGTCCACAGCGCTGCGTCGGAGAGGGTCACGACGGCTGTGCCGGCACTTCCGTCGAAGCCCGAAATCCACTTCCGCGTCTGCCAATGTTCGGGCACATACTCGCCCTGATGCGGGTCTGTGCTTGGAAAGATGAAGGCACACAGGCCGTTCCTCCGCAGATATTCACGTAGCGATTCGACTCTTTTAACGATGTTGCTTGCCATTCTTGACGAGTTAAGTTTATTGCTGCATGGCCACGCAGAAATTACTTTATCGTGACATCCTGTTCTGGAATATACTTTTTCTCTTGCTTCAAACCACAGAAAGGACAGTAATGTGCGTGGGAGGGTAGGGGCGAACCACACTCTGGGCAAGTCTCTTCCTTGCGTTTCGCTTTATGGTCATACACCATTTGTGCGCTGACGATACCCGTCGGGACAGCCATGATGGTGTAGCCCATCAGCATGACTATCATGCAAAGGATTCTCCCGAGGGATGTTGCCGGAGCAATGTCGCCGTAGCCAACAGTCGTCATCGTCACGACGGCCCAGTAGATGCTGGTCGGGATGTCGGTGAACGGAGTGCCCGGGATGTTGCCTTCCACCATATACATGAGGGTTCCCATGCTGATGACCATGATGACCATGAAGAGGAAGAAGACGCCAATCTTCGGGGCGCTGATGATGAGGGAGCGCATCAGGAGGTCACCCTCCTGCAGGAAGCTGAAGAGCTTGAACACGCGGAAGACGCGAATGAGACGGAAGGTTCGAACCACCATAAGGTAGCGAACCGGGCCGAATATCCATCCGATGTAGAGTGGCAGAGTGCTCAGCAGGTCAATGATTCCAAAGAAGCTGAGGGCATAATCGCGTGGCTTGTCGGAACAGTAAAGGCGGCAAAGGTACTCGAGCGTAAAGAAGAATGTGAAGACATACTCCAGTACAGTGAACACCAACTTAGCCGTCGGCGGCATAGCCTGCAGGCTTTCCACTATGACAATTAGTATGCTTGCGACGATGCAACACAGCAATGCAATGTCGAATGCCTTGCCGAGTGGTGTGTCGCTTTGGAAGATAATGATGCGAAGCTTCTCTCGCAACGCATCATTATTCATGGCTTTCTGCCAGATTCTACGGAATGGATTCATGAATGTTTAGAAGAGTGTGTTCTCGATTATCTTGCCCATCTGCCAAACGCAACGCACGTTGAGCTTCTCGTCGAGGATGAGCACGTCGGCATCCTTACCGCGAGCCAATGCTCCCTTCCTGCCGAAGACGCCCATGATGTGTGCCGGCGTTTCGCTTGCCATGCGGACGGCATCCTCCAGAGGCACTTCCGCTTGTTGCACAAGGGTGCGGACCAGTCGGTCTGTCGTTGCAATGGAACCAGCCAAGGCACTGCGGTCGGCGAGTTTGCAGACGCCGTCCTCGATGATGACACGGTCGTCGAAAGCCTTCGCGTCTGCTCCTGCGGCAGCCACTGCAAGGGCGTCCGTGATGACGGCCATGCGCTCAACGCCCTTAATCTTATAGGCCATGCGGAGGATTGTGGGCGGAACATGTATGCCGTCGGCAATACATTCTATGGTCATATCGTCAATGAGATAGACGCTCTCGACTGTGCCTTCGTACTTGTACCCCATCTTGTTGTGGAAGCCAGGCATGGCGTTGTAGAAGTGCGTGACGTGGGTGAAGCCTGCTTCGAATGCGGCTTTCACGTCGTCGTATTCAGCGTTGGTGTGCGCTATACTTGGCAAGATTCCTTTCTCTGCGCAGTAGCGTCCGAACTGCAAGGCACCCGGAAGTTCCGGAGCGGCGTCCCATCGCGTAAGACATTCCGACTTCTCTACGATGGGGATGTACTCGTTGGGGTCAGGGTTCTTAATCCAACCCGGTTGCTGTGCGCCGGCTTTTGATGGATTGAGGTAGTGTCCCTCGAGGTGAAGACCGAGGATGGGCGAGTCCTTTTCCTGCATGAGTTTGGTGCAAGTCTGTACTGCCTTCTCAATCATGGGCACTGTGCTGCTGCTCAGCGTCGGGAAGATACAGGTCGTGCCGTGCTTTGCGTGAGCTTCCACAGCAGTCTTGAAGGCTTCGGGCGTGCCTTCTTGGAAGTCTCTGCCGCCGCCTCCGTGGACGTGCATATCGATGAATCCGGGCACGACGCACATGCCTTTCGCATCGATGAGGTCTGCTCCGATGACGGCCAAATCGCAGTTTGTTACTTCCAGAATCTTGTTGTCTCTAAGGATGACGCTGCCGTTCTTGAGCCATCCCTGCGGCGTCAGGATCTTACCATTAATGATTTGTGTTAACATGGATAGTTGGTAGTTTATAGTTTTTGGATGTTGTTTATTATACCATACTGTAGACGACGTCCATAATCTTCTTGCCGATTGCGTCGGCGTCCTCCATTGTGCTGGCTTCGCTATAGACGCGAATGATGGGTTCCGTATTGCTCTTTCGCAGATGCACCCACTTGTCGGGGAAGTCTATCTTGACCCCATCGATGTCGTTCACCTCTTCGCTTGAGTACATTTCCTTGACTTTGGCGAGGATTGCATCTACGTCCGTCTCAGGAGTCAAGTCGATGCGGTTCTTGGCGATGAAGTATGGAGGATAGGTTGCACGCAGTTGGCTGGCTGTCATTCCCTTCTTTGCCAGATAGGTGAGGATGAGGGCGATGCCTACAAGAGCGTCGCGACCGTAGTGAGCTGCCGGGTAGATGACGCCGCCGTTGCCTTCGCCGCCGATGACGGCATTCGTCTCTTTCATCTTCGTCACCACATTGACTTCACCCACGGCGGCAGCGTTGTACTCACAGCCGTACTTGCGAGTGACGTCACGCAGGGCGCGGGTCGAGCTGAGATTGCTGACCGTGTTGCCTGGGGTATGCTGTAGGATGTAGTCGGCCACAGTAACGAGCGTGTACTCTTCGCCGTACATCGTACCGTCTTCACAGAAGAGAGCAAGGCGATCCACATCAGGGTCAACGACGAATGCAATGTCGTGCTGGCCCTTTTGCATCAATGCTTTGATGTCGGCCAGGTTCTTTTCGAGCGGTTCTGGGTTGTGCTGGAAGTCGCCAGTCGGTTCGGTGAAGAGGCCCGTGACGGTCTTCACGCCGAGTTGCTCGAGCAGTTTGGGCAGGATGACTCCGCCGACGCTGTTGACGCTGTCGAAGGCCACGCGGAAGTTCGCCTTCTTGATGGCTTCCACATCCACGAGGTCGAGTCCGAGCACGAGGTCAATATGCTTCTGGTCGTAGGTGTTGTCCTCGCGGTAAGACCCGAGGTGATCTACGTCGGCATACTCAAAGTCTTCGGCTTCTGCGATGCGGAGCACTTCGTTGCCTTCCTCTTTATTGAGGAACTCGCCACGAGAGTTGAGCAACTTCAGGGCGTTCCACATGCGTGGATTGTGGCTGGCGGTGATGATGATGCCGCCGCATGCGCCTTCCATTGTGACTGCGATTTCGGTGGTGGGCGTCGTGGCGAGTCCGATGTTGACTACGTCGAAGCCCATTCCCATGAGCGTGCCGCAGACCACATTCTTCACCATAGGTCCGGAGATGCGGGCATCTCTGCCGACCACTATCTTGTTGCTCTTTACCGTAGTTGTGCGGCGAATGAGAGTTGCGTAGGCTGATGTAAATTTTACGATATCGAGGGGATTGAGCGTGTCACCTGCTCTTCCTCCGATGGTTCCTCTGATGCCAGAGATGGATTTGATGAGTGTCATGGTAGTTTATGAATTAATGAATTATTATTTATTGTTCAGTTGTTTATTCCTTTTTGTTTGCCGCGTCTTTCACTCCCCTATAGGGCGTCTTTCACTCCCCTATAGGGCGTTGCCTATTCCCCTATAGGGCGTCTTTCACTCCCCTATAGGGCGTTTGCTATTCCCCTATAGGGCGTTTTCGGATGCCTCATTGTGGCTTTCCTCCTTCGACATATGGCCAGCCCTCTTTATCCCATTTGATCTGGGAAAGGAAGAGCGGCCGACTGCCTTGCCTGCGGCTTCCCGCCACATGGCAATGGTAGAAGATATACTCGTTCCCGTCTTTTGCCTTGAATATCTCTCCGCAGTGACCAGGGCCGTAGAATTGGTCGCCCTCGTCGCTATGAAGTACTGTGGTGGCAAAGCCTTCCTTCATGAGATTACCTTCTCTATCGACAAAGTCGTCGGTCAGCTTCTTCGCGCGACCCACTTTCAGCTGATAGGTGTGGTCTCCGAAGAAGCCGGAGCTGACGAAGAGGTACCAGTACTTGCCGTGCTGATGCAGATACGAGCCCTCGAAGACCTTCGAGCGATTGGGATTCTCCTCAACCTTCAGGCCAGCCACATGCTCGTACTTCGCTCCTTCCTTCAGGGAAAGTCCGTCCTTTTCGAGTTCGATGCGATGGATGCCGCCTACGGAACCGAAGAAGAGCCACACTTTGCCCGTCTTCGGGTCGGTAACCACCTCGGGATCTATCGTGTCGTGAATGCCCGTCTCTCGGCTGCGGGTAATGATGCCGACGAACTGGAACTGCCCTGGAGCATACTCTTGCAGGACTCCGATATTGCTGTCTTCCGCACTATTGTAGAGCGTCAAGTACAGATTCCGTTTGCCTGCGACGGTCGCCACATCAGGGGCCCAGAAGCGTTGCGCGATGATTTGCATCTTTCCCCATGACTCGATGTCGATGGGGGCGACGTTCGACATTTCCCAATTAAACAGGTCGTCGCTCACGAGAGAGCGAGTGGGATTGGTGGCGAGACAGTGATAGCGGCCGTCTTCACCAAGCCATACGGTCGGGTCTGGCCAGTTTCCTCGCCAAACGGGATTTGTGAAGTTCTGTGCCATAGCTGAACTCGACCACAGAATCGCCAGCAAAAGTGAGAGTGTGCGGAACATGATTTCTTATACCTTATTATATTATATAAAGCCGCACAAAGTTACGAATTTCCTCTGAAACCTGCAAAGAAAACGACGGAAAATAGAGCCGCCAAGGCCTTATGACGTGAAGAATAGCATTTTTCGGCAGGTTATTTTTGTAAGTTCGGCAAGAAAAGTGTAAATTTGCAAGCAAATAAAGCAAAGTCCATAACCATTATGACGAACAATCCTAAACTTTCATTCTTCCATTTTCTCATTCTTTTATTTTTCGTGGCAACCTTGCCCCTGAATGCAGAAGATGTGATTAATCCCGTGGCAGACCCAGCAGCGGTTGTCACCTCGGGCAATGCCCGCTTCACGGTTCTCACGAGTCAGATGATTCGCATCCAGTACAGCTCGACCGCCCAGTTCGAGGACAGAGCGACCTTCAGCATCGTGAACCGACGTTTGCCGGTGCCTGAGTTTACAACCGAAACGAGCGACGGCTACCTCTATATCAGGACATCTGATTTGGAACTCCGCTACAAAGAGGGTAGCGAATTCAACCCAGCCGACAAGAAACCTGATAACCTGATGGTCACGTTCCAGCTGAATGGAAGGAACGTCATATGGTATCCCGGCAAGGACGACTCGATGAATTTGCTCGGAACCTGTCGAACGCTCGATACAGCTTGGGGCGACAATGCTCGAAATAGGCTGGAGAAAGGCCTCCTCTCGCGTGCCGGTTGGAGCATCATCGACGAGAGTCCCAGCATGCTCAGAGGCGACGGAAGCTCTACCTATGCCTTCGAACCTAAGGAGGATGGCATTACATGGTGGGCAAATCCCGTTGACAAGACTGCCATTGACTGGTATTTCCTCGGTTATGGCCACGAGTACAAGAAGTGTATTCAGGACTATACAAAGGTTGGCGGACGCGTGCCTCTGCCCCCGAAATACATCCTCGGTTACTGGTACAGCCGCTATTGGGCATATACCCAAAGCGAGTTTCAGCAGATAGTTCGAGATGTGGAGAACTATGACATCCCGATGGATGTGCTCATCATGGACATGGACTGGCACAAAAGCGGATGGACAGGATGGAGCTGGAACACCAATCGCATTCCTCAACCAAAGCAGCTCATCAACTATATTCACAGTCATGGATTGAAGACCGCACTCAACTTGCATCCTTCGGATGGCGTTGGAACTCATGAAGACTATTATAGGGCTTTGGCCAACGACCTTGGCGACAACTCCGGACAGACCATAAAGTGGAAGGTCGAGGACTATACCTTCATGAAGAACTTCTTCAAGGACATCATTCGTCCTCACGAGCAGGAAGGCGTCGATTTCTGGTGGCTCGACTGGCAGCAAGCCTTGACCGTCGGCAAACACGGACAGGAGAAGAACTACACGCCGGCAGACGGCTCGGAAACTCTGGGCGAGACCTTCTGGTGCAACCATACGTTCTTCGAGGATATGCAAAAGAACAGGCCCAACCTCCGTCCCGTCATCTATCACCGATGGGGAGGCCTTGGCTCACACCGTTACCCCATCTGCTTCTCCGGAGATACATGGGCTGCATGGTCGATGCTCGGTTATGAAATATACTTCACAAGCAATGCGAGCAATGTCCTCTATGCTTATTGGGGACATGACCTCGGCGGTCATCAGGGTGGCAACAATGACCCGGAACTCCTGCTTCGCTGGCTTCAATTCGGTGCCTATACGCCCATCTTCCGCACACATGCAACCAACGACAGCAAGTTGGAACGCCGCATCTGGAAGTACAGCAACTTCGAGCAGCTTCGTGAAGCCGTTCGCCTTCGCTATCGCCTCTTCCCATATCTCTATACTGCCGCAAGGGAAACCTACGATACGGGCATCGGCATGAACCGTCCCCTCTATTATGATTATCCTGAGGAGAGCAATGCCTATATCTACGAGGACGAGTATATGTTCGGAAACGACATGCTTGTCGCACCCATTTACACGCCTCAAGTGAATGGCTATTCTGGTCGTATGATATGGTTCCCCAATGGTAAATGGTGGGACGTCACAAGGTCTCGACTTGTTAGTGGCAACCAAGCCTACTATAGCGTCTATACGCTCGATGAGTTCCCTGTGTTCTATCGTGCCGGCAGCATCATTCCTTTCTACCCTGTTCGCCGTACTGTAGTGAACGATCCGGGCGAGATTATTCTTAAGGTCGTGCCTGGTGCAAATGGTACCGGCAAGTTCTACGAGGATAGAGGCGAAGGTCAGGAATACAAGGCAGATGCTTGGACGATGACAACCTTCGTGCAGAACCGTTCGGAGAATAACGTTTCGCTGACCATCAGCCGACGCAATGGCAGCTTCGAAGGTATGCCGACAGAACGGAAATGGACTGTCGAGTTCCTCGGAACGCCCGCCTCTTTCATTCGTGAAGGCATTACGGTCAATGGCAATGCCGTTGACGATTCGGCCATCTCATATGACGAAGAGACTAAGACCCTCACGATTACCGTCAGCACAAACAACCTGTCTGCACCTATCACAATCAATGTTCCACTTAGCGAAATAGCATAACATGATGAAACGTACGATACTATTCTATATTCTTTGTTCCCTGATTCCTGCACTTGCAACACATGCCCAGACTCGTCTTTTCGTGCGAGGCTCTGCTGTGCCTGGCGGAATACAACAGCTGACTCGCTTCTCGACAAAGGAATCCAACAAGTTTACTTTCAAGTTCCACGGTAAGTTGCTTCCCGGTGACCTCTATATCACGACAACAGATATCCCGAGAACCTCTTCCTATTATTATGCCCCCAAACAGGTTGATGCCAGTATCGTTACAAGTGGGACGGGCTATGCGCAGCAGCGCGACAGTGTTGGTGCTGAATGGGCTGTACTCTTCGAGGCAGACAATTACCGCTTCACTGTAGATGTTACGAATAAGCAAGTCAGTGGCGAGCTCTTCGTTAGATGGTACGAGGCATGGATATGTGGTGGATGTGTAGAGGATGAACAAGGCAAGGGCATCTCTGGTCAGGAAGGTCATTGGCAGATAACTGCAGGCAAGCAGATGGAGCAGAATTGGGAAGACCCTAATGTCTTCGAGTGGACAGGTCTGCTCAAGGCTTATAGTTACAATCAGGAACCCAAGCGCTTCAAGATAAATGGACAATATGGCTGGGGACCTAAGGTACTGCATCCCTTCACTCAGGATGCACCTATCCTCACGGCAAAGCAATTGTGGTACAACGGCTCGGAAGACTACAAATGGGTCATTAATAAAGACGGTTATTATCACATCAAGGTTAACGTCTTCAAAGAAACAATTGAAGGTCAATATCTGGGTACAGAGGAGAATCCTGACGGCATAGATGACCTTAATGATCTAAAGGAGTCTAGAGCCACCATCTACAACCTCGCCGGCCAGCGCCTGAGCAAGCCTCAGCATGGTTTGAACATCATTGGAGGCAGGAAGGTCTTAGTCAGGTAACTTACGGATACATTATATAATATATACATTATGAAACTTAAACTTTATGCTTTCGCTTTTGCCGCGACATGCAGTATGCTGCTCCAGGCACAGCAGAGCTATATGGCATCGGCAGATGTTGCTGTCTTTTATCCCGTTAGGTACGACGCTGCAGCCCATAGTCCGTCACCTATCTTTATTCGTGAACTGGCTCCACAGGGGGCAGTAAGTCCTGCTTGGAAACTTCGTCCGGCATTTTCAACGGAGGATGGCAAGAGCGTCGTTCGCATTAAGGTGGATGCAGATGCCGACCTTTATGGCGGCGGCGAGGTTTGGGGACCTTTGCGTCGTAACGGCAAGACCATCGAGTTCTGGAATGTCGATACGCCTTGCTATGGCGTGGATGGCGGTACTCATCTTTATCAGAGTCACCCTTGGGTTCTCGGTCTTCGCAGCGACGGTACAAGCTTTGGCATTATTGCCGATAATACGTGGCAGGCGACGATGACTACCGATACGGAGATTGTGTTCCGTAGCTCGGGACCAGCCTTCCGTATGGTCATCATCGAGAAGAACTCGCCTCAGGAGGTGATGCAGGAACTTGTGAACCTTACCGGCAACATGGAGATGCCGCCCCTGTGGTCGCTTGGCTACCAGCAGTGCCGCTACAGCTACCATCCCGACACGCGCGTCAAGGAGATTGCAGACACCTTGCGCTACCACAAGATACCAAGCGATGTCATCTGGATGGACATCCATTACATGGACCAGTACAAGATATTCACCTTCCATCCGCAGGAGTTCTCGCAGCCCAAGGCACTCAACGACTACCTGCACAGCAAGAACTTCAAGAGCGTCTATATGATTGACCCGGGTGTCAAGGCACAAGAAGGCTATTGGGTTGACGACCAGCTCATGGCTAACGGCTATGCCGTTCTCGATGAAGAGGGCAAACCTTTCGTCGGAAAGGTATGGCCGGGCGACTGTCACTTCCCCGACTTCACGCGTCCCGAGGTGCGCTCCTGGTGGAGCACGCTCTATCCTCCCTTCATGGCGCAGGGCGTGGATGGCATCTGGAACGACATGAACGAGCCGGCAGTCTTCGAGGGGCCTCGCTCCTCAATGCCCATCACTAACGTGCATAAAGGTGGCGACGGCTTGCGCCAGGATACACATCTGCGTTATCATAACGTATATGGACTGAACATGGTTCGCGCCAGCCGTCAGGGCTTGCTCTTGGCAAATCCCACGAAACGTCCCTTCATCTTGAGCCGAAGCAATTTCCTCGGCGGTCATCGCTATGCGGCAACTTGGACGGGCGACAACTATTCCAATTGGGAACAGTTCATGGCTTCCATCCCGATGTCTATTACGCTTGGTCTGAGCGGACAGCCCTTCAACGGTCCTGATATGGGTGGCTTCTGCGGAGACAGCAATGGCAAGCTCGTCGCCAACTGGACGGCAGTAGGCGTCTATTTCCCGTTCGTCCGTAACCATTGCATTGATGGCGGACGAGCTCAGGAGCCTTGGGCTTTCGATCAGGAATGCCTCGACGTTTGCCGCACCGCCATCAATCGCCGCTATCGCCTGATGCCATACGTCTATACGCTCTTCCAGGAGGCAAGCAAGGATGGTATGCCCGTGATGCGTCCCGTCTTTATGGCTGACACTAAGGATAAGAGCTTGCGTGCTGAAGAGAAGGCTTTCATGTTGGGTGGCGACTTGATTATCATTCCTCGTTGGGCAGGCGATGCCAACCTCCCCAGCGGTGACTGGGACATCCTTCCTCTCGAGGACAAGGACGACGGCTTCCAGCCTTATCTGGCTCAGCGTCCTGGCTCTGTCGTCCCGATGGGAAACCTCTATCAAAACACGGTGGAGATGAAGTCCGACAGCCTTACTCTGCTTGTCAATCCTGATGCAGAGGGTAGGGCAGAAGGTCGTCTCTATGAGGATGATGGCGATGGCTTTGCCTATCAGCAGGGCAACTTTGCCGAGTACACGCTGCAGGCTGTTACGGAAGGAAAGAAACTGACTGTAAGCATCAGCAAGGTTGGTGGCAAGGCAGCTGAGAAGCAGCGTACCCTTCGCGTCGGTATTGTATGCGACGGAAAAGTAACCTACAGCCCTTGGACGGCGGGCAATTCCGTCACGATGAAGACTGCAGCGGACAAGCAACTCAACATAGACAAACGTAAACTCACGTTCCCTCAAGTCCCAGAACTGGAGAAATAGTGCTGCACAATCTGATGTAAAGCCTACTCTGTCCTCATCCCGTCGATGGAGTAGGCTTTATTGTCTCGAATAATATAAAGGTGTTTGCCCAGGATGACTTTGCGAGCGCCTGTTCCCTTTTCTTCTTCGACATCCTTTATACCGACAGCCAGGCCGGAGACGAGGCTATTCAAGCCTGGTTCTCTATTGACGAACCAGTTATAGACCAACTGTGCCTGCATGTCCACGTCGAAGATGCTGACGTCGTAGCCCCAGCGCTTCGCATGCAGAGGGTAGGAGCGCTTCAGCCCTTGACCCAATGCCGATGAAGGGAATGCCAGGGCGAGTTGCCTCATTCGTTCCATTATGCCGGCCTCTGAGACGCGATTCCATTCCTCCAGGTATGTCTCGATGAAGTCCGTGCAGTGCTCATTGGCAAACAGGCGTGATATGAAGATGCCCCGTTCGGTATGTGTCCTGGACCACTTCTCAGGATATCTCATAGAGGAGTCCATGTCCCATCCGACGGGCATCCGCATCAGCGACGATGGCTCCGTGTTTTTCCTGACAACAAAGATGTTGGAACCGGCGGCATCGTAGGTGCCGAGGAGGTCGTGCAGCAGTATCCATCGAGCGACGGAGCGCACGTCTATCACTTCGGAATAGTTGCCATCAGCGACGGAGGTCTCCAACCTCTCAATGTCGCTGCGTATGTTTGCCTCCTGTTCTTCAGTGAGGTCTTCGGGGTCAGGGTATTTGAGCGTCCATTGCATGAAGTCGATCAGTCGCGACGGAATGGAGAACGGCTCGTTCCAGAAGTAGGCATTCAGCTCGATGATGTAGCCCTCGTCCTTATCTACGTCGATGCGGCAATCCTTGTCGCGTCTCACATTCTCCGAGAGGATGTATAGGCCGCGATAGTCGTTGTTGACGATGACATTGACGTATTCTATCCTGGGCGCAAACTCCATGCCAATCATCTTCTCCATCTGATAGATGAATGCCGTACGTATGGAAAAAGAGCAGTTGAGCAGTACCCAGTGTTTGCTTCTCCGGTCCGTATCGTCGTCTTCGGGCGTGATGATAAGGTCTGCCTTCTTTTCGAGTGTCAGCTTGAAGGGCTTGTTAGCATAATGATAAGCCGAGGTGTTGCCTCTGTGCTTAATTGTCATGCCAGACACTTGGTCCTGATATTCACCGCTGTCATACCAAAGGGTGTCGGAACGGTATATCTGAATCCGTCCGTTCTTGGGTACGATGTTTGTGATGCTCGCACCGACGTAAGAGCCGTCTGGGTGCATGACATTGGTTGACGTCGGTTCCTCTCCACCCACTGTCGTTATGCAAATCAGCGGCAGTCCCAAGTTTGAATACTTCTTCCGAACCTCCTCGGAGGTCTGGGCAAAGCAGAAGCTTGGCAGAGTGAATAGTATAAGGAGAAGAAGAAGAAGTCTCGTCATTGCGTTATTTATTATCTCACCCTCTTCCCGTCGAAGGAATAGGTGTTGCCGTTGCGGGTGATGTAGTGAAGAATTGGGCTATTCTTGCTGCAAAGATACACAAAAATCCATGATTTCCCCACTTCCTTGATTGTTAAAACTCGTTAACGCCCACTGAAAATGTAAATAATTTTTACTCTGCGATGCGTTTTAAGCGCGTTTTTCGGCCTTTGTGGCACTTTTGTCCACAAGAGTCGAGAAAATGGCTTAAATCAAATGGTTGCTGATAGTCAGCATGTTACAAAGGCGATTTTTGTCCCTCTTCAGCGAGGTGTTACTGATAATGCGTAGTTTGGGATAGCAAAAAGGTGTTTGGGGTCACAAAATCGTCATAGAGAATTTGCCAACGCACTATAGGGGAATTACCAAGATAACACGGGGCGTTGACAATTCCCCTATAGGGCGTTTGTCGATGACCTACTTTGTGTCGGTCGATTCGCCGTAGTTGGCTGGTTAATTCTGTAAAGAATTTTTACAGGGGAAGTCTTCTATCCGTGGCGGGCAAATATGCGCCTGAGCTTGCTGTCGTAGATGAGGGATACCAGCGATGCGGGCATGAGGCGGAAACACATGCGCATGAAGGAATAGATGTACTTGTAGCTGAACCTGCCATAGAGCCTGCTTATGCCGTCGTTGTAGGCAAGGAACTCGCTCCAGGCCTTCTCTCGGCTTCTACGTTGCATGACTGATGGATTGCGCCGGAATTCCAGCAAGACATCCTGCAGACTGTTTATCACCCGTCCGCCTGCAGCTGCATCGTACCACATCGTCACATCCTCGCAGATATGATATTTGCTGCTGTATCTGTAGCCTGCCTTGAAGAATGATGAACGATACATCACTGTGGGATGTGCCAGAGGCGATGCCTTGTACATCGTTCGCAGCACCTCCTGCATCGTGCGGGGGTAGCGGCAGACGGTCGAGAGAGTGCCTTCGTCGTTGAACTCGCGTATGGACCCGCCCAATATGTCCACCTCGGGGTGTTCGTCCATATATTGTTCTTGAAGCATGAACCTGTCGGGAAGGCTGATGTCGTCACTGTCCATGCGTGCAATGAGGTCGCCGTGAGCTACTTCAATTGCATCGTTCAGGGCTGCTGCCAGACCTTCGTTCACGGGCTTCTCTATGACGACGAGCTTGCTTTCCAGTATCTCTTTCCATGCATCCACTACACTGCAGAGTCCCGTTGTGAGCGGTCCGTCTTCCACCAGAACAATCTCGTCGGGCTTGCGCTTCTGGTCGTCCCAGATGCTTCTCAGTGCCCTGTCGAGGTACGCGGGTTTCTCTCCTTTGTAAGTGGCTATGATGACAGAAATATGATGTGCGTTCATGCGTCCTCCTTCCTATATCTAATCTTTCTTATCCAGTCAATGCCTGTCAGACGGAGTGCCTTCTTGACTGTCTGCGTGCATACGAGGAAGCCGTAGAAGGTATATGCCTGAAGCCACGAGCCGCCGTTCCCGCGGATGAGGGCCACATACTCCTTCCTCTTCTTGAAGATGCTTTCGTTGGTGGCACCTCCCAAGCGGAACACTGAGACCAGTTCCGGCACATGCTTGAATTTCATGCCTGCAGAGGTGGCTCGCATGAAGAGGTCGAGGTCCATAGTATAGTGAAGCGACGTGTTGTAGCCGCCCAGCCGTTCGTATGTCTTTCTGGTGACGAACACGCCCTGATGCCCAGGCCTGCGGAAGAAAGGCATGAGGGGGAAGTGAGTTGACGGGTGTTGTATGCGCTTCTCGCCAGTCCTCGTGTCCAGCAGAAGGAGGTCGCAGCTGTAGATGTCCGTCTCCTCGTCATAGTATGCAGCCACCTTCTCCAGGGCTCCAGGCAATAGCTGGTCGTCGGAATTGATGCATACGATGAGGTCGCCTGTGCTGTGCGCAATACCTTTGTTGAAGGCATCGCTGATGCCGCGGTCAGGTTCGGAGACATAGAATGAGATGTGGCTGCGGTATCTGTCGATGATATTCTGTGTGCCGTCGGTGGAGCCTCCGTCGATGACGACGTACTCCATGTTCTTGTAGTCCTGTGTGGTTACGCTCTTGAGCGTTGCCTCTATCGTGGCAGAACTGTTGTAGGATATGGTGATGACGGTAATCCTTGGGATGGTCATAGGTAGGTCAGTATTTGTTGAAAAGTAGATTGATCCAAAAGAGCAACTGTGTTGTGCGGTCTGCGCAGCGCAGGCTCCTGGATGTCAGCATCCTTAATCTTTTGGTCACACTCGTCTTTCCCTCGAGGAAGAGCGTGAGCAATTCGGCATTGGGAGCGGTGAGCTTGTCGTGGTAGCCATTGGAGAGTTCACGGGCCTGCAGGTATCGTTCGTCGTTCTTGGCGGTAAACCTTTTGAACCGCTTCTTCCATTCGTATGCAGCTCCCTGTCCAAGCCCCACAGTGTTGTTGCCATGTTGTCTGTAGAACATATGTGGAATGGGGTCGAAGTGGACGAAGGCACCTATGCCGAGCGCGATGGAATATATCCAGATGTCGTGCATAGGCATTATCTCGGGCATGAAGTGACCCACGGCCTCACGCATGCGGTGGTTCATCACCATAGTACAACCTCCTATGAACTTGTATATGAGCGACTCTCCAAATGTCAATTTAGGGTGTATTATGACGCTTGGTATATTGTTCAGTCCTGCATCGACGAGCTGTGTCTGCGAGAAATATAGTGCCGGCTCGCTTTCGTGACCTTCCAACGAGGTAATGGCGGCGAAAAGCTTATCGTCCATCCATTTGTCATCCTGGTCAGAGAAAGCGTAGAAGTCGCTTGCAGGGGCATTTTGCAGCAGATGCATGAAACTGCGTGCCGGGCCGAGATTGTTACCGCAGTAGTAGTCGAGCCGCCCG
>JAEEGG010001134.1_pt1 | contig 73928 bp, 67 predicted proteins | sample 9134161 | NCBI WGS metagenome assembly JAEEGG01 (sample SAMN16246543, study PRJNA631951) | gut metagenome | biome: gut microbiome; feature: rumen; material: CR-attached | host: Bos | place: Iran: Karaj | collected 2018-10
TATTGCCCCTGGAATATAAATATGTGATTGTTGACAATGACACCCATGCTCTTGTGGCCTGGGAAGAGGGGGATAATCGTACTACTGAAGGATTATTGCCTGCTGACATGTCGATGGTTCCGGAAGGTACAGTGCTAGTGGCATATGGCGAGGGCTTGAGAGTAAAGGAGCAGACATGGCGTGCAGCTGGTGTTGTGGTTCCTGTGTTCTCGCTGAGAAGTCAGCATTCATATGGCGTGGGTGATTTTGGTGACCTACGTAGACTGGTGGACTGGTGCGTGGCTACTGGAATGAAGGCTATACAACTGCTTCCCGTAAATGATACAACATGTACCAGAAACTGGAGCGATTCCTATCCTTATAATATAGTATCGGCTTTTGCCCTGCATCCACATTACATGGATCTGGAGGCTCTGGGGGCGCTGAAGAGTAAGGCTAAGATGACGGCATATAATCGACAGCGTCAGGAACTGAATGCTCTGGGGTATAGCGACTATGAGGCTGTGGACCGTGTGAAACGGGCCTATATAGAAGAGGTATTTGCTGAACGAGGTAAACAGACGCTGGAATCAAAAGAGTGTAAGCAATGGCTGAGTGAGAATAGGGATTGGCTGGAACCCTATGCTAAGTGGTTGGGTGCTGCAGTGGATCTTATAGGTTATATCCAGTATAATTTACATCTGCAATTGAAGTCGGCTACTGATTATGCCCGCTCCAAGGGCGTGTTTATTAAGGGAGATGTGCCAATAGGTGTGAATGGTAACAGTGTGGAGACTGCTACTCATCCGGAATATTTCCATCTTGATGCTCAAACGGGTGCTCCGCCTGATGGGTTCTCGCAGAACGGACAGAACTGGGGATTCCCGACATACCATTGGGGAGAAGGATTGATAGAGTGGTTCCATAAGCGTCTGAAGTGGATGGAGCAGTATTTTGATGCCATCCGCATAGACCATATTCTTGGATTCTTCCGTATTTGGGAGATTCCAAGTGATGCTGTGTTCGGGCTGTTGGGACATTTCTCTCCATCGTTGCCAATGACTATCGGAGAGATAGAATACTTCGGGCTGCCTTTCAGAAAGGATCTGTTCACTTGTCCGTTTGTAAATGATCGTGTGCTCGATAAACTATTCGGTATGCATGCTCCTTATGTGCGTGAACATTTCCTGGTTCATCGTAGCTATGGGCTATATGATATAAAACCGGAATTCGACACTCAGAAAAAGGTTCAGAAGTATTTTGAAGGGCGTAACGATGAGAATAGTATCTGGATTCGCGATGGTCTGTATAGACTGATAAGTGGTGTGCTGTTCCTGGCAGATCCTAACCAACCGGATATGTACCATCCACGTATCGGAGTGATAGGAGAACCGGTGTTTGATGCACTTACTGCCGAAGAAAAGGATGCGTTTATGCGCCTGTATAATAACTACTATTATCAGCGACATAACTTCTTCTGGGGAGCTGAGGCTATGCGCAAACTGACCAATGTGTTTGGAACAACCAATATGTTGTGCTGCGGAGAGGATCTTGGAATGTTGCCTGATTGTGTGGGGCATGTGCTTGACCAACTGCGTATACTTACGCTCGAAATCCAGTCGATGCCTAAGCAGAGTGGTTTTGAGTTTGCCCATCTTGAAGGCAATCCGTATCGTTCGGTAGCCACAATATCTACTCATGACATGTCGCCTTTGCGAATGTGGTGGAATGAGAGTCCTGAGCGTACACAGCGCTACTATGTGTCGATGCTACAGAAGCAGGGTAGGGCTCCGGAGCAATTGCCTGCACATCTGGCCGAGGAGATTATCGCACGTCATCTGTATTGTCCGTCGATGCTGTGTATGTTGTCAATACAGGACTGGTTGGCTATGGATGGCGAACTAAGAGGCAAGAGTCCTCGTGAAGAGCGCATAAATGTGCCCAGCGATCCATATAACCGTTGGAAATATCGTATGCATATCACGATAGAGGACCTGTTGGAGGCTGATAAATATAATAATAAGGTGAAAACAATGATTCAGCGTTCTAAACGCTAATGTTTAATGTTTAATGTTTAATGTACAGCACTTATATATTTGATCTTGACGGAACTTTACTAGATACACTTACAGATTTAGCAGCATCGTGCAATTATGCACTTCGCACTCATGGAATGCCGGAACATTCGATAGATGATGTGCGTCGATTTGTTGGAAATGGTGTGCGGAAACTGATGGAACGTGCTATCCCTGATGGTGATGCTAATCCTGATTTTGAAGCTACGTTTGCTACATTTCGTGAGCATTATATGGTTCACTCGCTAGATACCACTAAGCCGTACCCAGGCATTATGGATGCGTTGGCAGAGTTAAAGGCCCGTGGATGCAGGCTTGCTGTGGTAAGCAACAAGATGATGGCGGCTACTGTGGAACTTTGCAAGTATTTCTTTCCTGAAACCATCGAGGTGGCTATCGGTGAAAACGAAGCTGAAGGAATAAGAAAGAAGCCGGCTCCTGATACGGTGTTTGCTGCATTAAAACAGCTTGGTGTAAGCGGGGATAATGCTGTGTATGTGGGTGATAGTGATGTGGATCTGGCTACAGCCCATAATTCCGGTCTGCCGTGCATATCGGTACTATGGGGATTCCGTGATCGGAAATTTCTTCTGGATCACGGTGCAACAACCTTTATAACAAGTCCTAAGGAACTATTGGACTAAATCTGCTGCAATCGAGCGATATATTTGCCCAGGATGTCGAACTCGATGTTGACAACCGAACCTACGCGAATATCGCAGAAGTTGGTGTGCTCGAAGGTGTAGGGAATGATGGCAACCTGGAAGGTGTTGGCTGTAGGATTACAAACTGTGAGACTAACTCCATTGACAGTTACACTGCCCTTGTCGACAGTAAAGTAACCCTTAAGTGCCATTTCTCTGTTTTCGGGATATTCGAAGGTGAAATAGGTTGAGCCATTTGCATCTTCCAATGCGATACAGCGGGCTGTCTCGTCGACATGGCCCTGAACGATATGGCCATCAAGTCTACCGTTCATCAGCATAGAGCGTTCTACGTTGACTTTGTCGCCAACCTTCAGGAGTCCGAGGTTGGTGCGGTCGAGAGTCTCCTTCATAGCGGTAACTGTATACTCACCATTCTCGATTGAGACAACAGTGAGGCATACGCCGTTATGAGCGACACTCTGGTCGATCTTCAACTCGTCGACAAATGAACACTTCAATGTGAAATCGATATTTTCGCGATCCTTGCGGATAGCTGTAACGGTAGCAAATTCTTCGATGATTCCAGAAAACATACCTGAAATATAATGTTTAATGTTTAATCTTTAATGTTTAATTTATAAAGAAAAAGGGTACGTGCCGATGATTTGGTGAAAACTCCTGTTTCACACGATGTGGGGGCTCCCTGCTGTTGTAATCCACCGGCATTGCTGCTCTCCTCGTGGAGGATAATCGTGGCCCGCCATTGGCAAGGGAAACGATCCCGATTTGTTTTGTTAATGTAGAGTATCCCGATCTATCAGGCACGACCCACTGTTTCTGCTGCAAAGATACAACTATTTTGTGACTTATCCAAACCTTTTGGCTTTTTTCTTGGTAAATAGAAAGATTTTCTTTATCTTTGCACTCAAAAAGAGAAAGAAATGGGAAAGACTGTATGTATCATAGCGGGTGCACGCCCCAATTTCGTTAAGGTGTCGCCCCTGGTTAGAGCAATTGATAAGAATCCTGAGGCAACTTGCCTGTTGGTATATGCCGGTAGTGAGAACGATCCGACTTTGGAACCTACGCTGTTTGATGACCTGCAAATGCCGCGTCCACAATATTATTTAGGTGTAGACTCGACTAGTCTGAATGAGATTACAAGTCAGGTGATGGCTCGTTTCGATGCTTTCCTGGATGAGCATGCTGTCGACGTAGTCATAGTAGTGGATGATCTGGCTTCGACTATGGCTGCGGCTATCGTAACCAAGAAGCGTGGTATCCGTCTGGCCCACCTAGTAGCTGGTACTCGTTCGTTTAATATCAATATGCCGAAGGAGATAAACCGATTGGTTATAGATGCACTGTCTGATTATCTGTTTACAGCAGGTGTGAAGAGTACGGGCGTGGCAACTCGCGAACAATCGGAGAATTCGCAGACCTATATGGTGGGCAATATCCTTATGGATACTCTTCGCTACAACTACGACAGACTTAAGAAACCATCTGCAATACCATCGCTTGAGGATAAGAAGTATTTGGTGTTTACTCTGAACAGAAAGGCGCTTATTGCTGATGTGGAAAACCTGGAGCGCATGCTGAAGGCTATGGTTGAGTCGGCCAATGGTATGAGAATCATTGCTCCATTGCGTGGTGAGGCTCGTAAGGTGGTTGAGGCCATGGGGCTGGCAATCGATATTATTGATCCACTTAGCTATCTTGAGTTCGGATGGCTTACTGCTCATGCCCTTGGAATCATTACCGATTCGGGTAATGTGTCGGAAGAGGCAACATTCAATAGCGTTCCATGCATTACACTTAACAATTATACCGAGCATCAGGAGACTGTAAATGTAGGTTCGAACGTGTTGGTAGGTGAGGATGCGGGTAAACTGCGTGAGGCTGTACAGAAGATGGTTAGAGGTGAGTGGAAAAAATGCGCTCTGCCTGACCGTTGGGATGGTAGAACAGCAGAACGCATTGTACAGATAATAATGGCTTAACCAGGTGGTGGCTTAATAGTTCTCTGCCTTTACCTGGAAGTAAGCCTGTGGATGGTCGCAAACGGGGCAAATCTCAGGTGCCTTCTTTCCGATAACGATATGGCCGCAGTTGCTGCACTGCCAGATAACATCATTGTCTTTTGAGAAGACGCATTCCTTCTTGACGTTGTCAAGGAGTTTGCGATAGCGCGCTTCGTGCTCGGCCTCAATCTTGGCTACCATTTCAAATTTGGCAGCAATTACATCGAATCCTTCTTCACGAGCCTCCTTTGCCATACGGGCATACATGTCGGTCCACTCGTAGTTCTCGCCATTGGCTGCTGCTTCAAGATTCTCGGGGGTACTCTTAATAGCTCCACCCTCAAGTAGTTTGAACCACATCTTTGCGTGCTCCTTTTCGTTGTTGGCTGTCTCTTCAAAAATAGCTGCTATCTGTACATAACCATCCTTCTTGGCTTTTGATGCCCAGTAGGTGTACTTGTTGCGTGCCTGTGACTCACCTGCAAATGCTTCCTGCAGGTTTTTCTCGGTTTTTGTTCCTTTAAGATCTTTCATGTTTCTAATTGTTTAGTTGAGTGATATAATAATTCTTGGCAAAGATAATGTTTTTGTTTGAATTGTGCAAGTATTTGGCTCATTTTTATATAATATTAATGTACGCGCGGGTGCGCGAGAGAATATGAAAGTTGTCCAAAATGGAAAACTTTTGGCTTGGAATTTTTGGAAAAGTTTTCCAAAAAGAAAATTTGTGTTGTAAGTGAAGTTGTGCATGTCGGTGACAGATTGCTAAGTTGGGGTTTGCTATTTTGAATGCTATTGATATAAATCAATTATGGTTTTATGATTGTCTAATGTGCTGGTAATCAATATTTTATCTTTAATTTGTTAGAGCGTGAGGGGGTGTCATTAACATTCTTTTATAGAAAATTTATGTGGTCGTAGAATACGTATTTGTGATAATTTTGTATCTTTGCAATCGAATTCGGTTTTCCTTTTTGGAAAACTTTTCCGAATTAAAAAATAAAAAAGTTTCCCAAAAAGAAAAACTGAGAGAATAAATAGAAATGTAAAACTTAAATAATAGTAACAACAAAATGGAAATTAAAAACTTTACTATCACCAAACGAGACGGTTCGAAGGACTTCTTCTCGCTAGACAAGATTATGAATGCCATCGTTAAGGCGTTTGAGAGTGTTCAAGAACCTGCTGACCTAGCCATCGTATCTAAGATCCTGAATCACCTTGACATGCACGACAACATCACCGTGGAGGATATCCAGAACCAGGTAGAGGAAGCTCTCATGCGCGAAGGATATTATAAGGTGGCAAAGTCGTTCATTCTCTATCGACAGCTGCACTCTGAGGATCGTGAAACTCTCGAGAAGATGGTTTTCCTTTCAGAGTATTGTGAATCTGTTAACGCTGCTACTGGTTCGAAGTACGATGCTAACGCTAACGTGGAGCATAAGAATATTGCCACGTTGATAGGCGAGCTGCCTAAGTCGAACTTTATCCGTTTGAACCGTCGTCTGCTTACTGACCGTATCAAGAAAATGTATGGCAAGCAGTTGGCTGATGAGTATATTGATAAGCTTACACACCATTTTATATATAAGAACGACGAGACATCGTTGGCCAACTATTGTGCTTCGATTACTATGTATCCTTGGTTGATCGGTGGTACAATTGCTATTGGTGGTAACTCTACTGCTCCTACAAACATGAAGTCGTTTGCCGGAGGCTTCGTTAACATGGTGTTCATGGTTAGTTCGATGCTGAGTGGTGCTTGTGCTACACCAGAGTTCCTGATGTATATGAACTACTTCCTGGGCAAGGAGTACGGACTTGACTACTACAAGCGTTCTGGCGATCAGGCTGACCTGAGTTTGAAGAAGCGTACTATCGATAAGATTATTACAGACTATTTCGAGCAGATAGTATATACACTTAACCAGCCTACTGGTGCACGTAACTATCAGGCCGTGTTCTGGAATATCGCATACTACGATCGCTACTATTTCGAGAGCATCTTCGGCGAGTTCTACTTCCCCGATGGATCAAAGCCAGATTGGGAGGGACTCTCTTGGTTGCAGAAGAGATTCATGAAGTGGTTCAACAACGAGCGTACTAAGACACTACTTACTTTCCCTGTTGAGACAATGGCTCTGCTGGTTGACGAGAATGGTGAGTGCAAGGATAAGGAGTGGGGTGAATTCACTGCCGAGATGTATGCTGAGGGACACTCGTTCTTTACATATATGAGCGACAATGCCGACTCGCTGTCAAGTTGCTGCCGACTCCGTAATGAGATTACCGACAACGGCTTCAGCTATACACTTGGTGCTGGTGGTGTAAGTACTGGTTCAAAGAGTGTACTCACTATCAACTTGAACCGTTGCATACAGTATGCTGTAAACCACAATCAGGACTACCTGGAGTATCTTGGTGAAGTTATCGATCTCTGCCACAAGGTACAGTTGGCTTACAACGAGAATCTGAAGGAACTGCAGGAGAATGGTATGCTGCCACTGTTTGATGCTGGTTATATCAACATCGGCCGTCAGTATCTCACCATCGGTATCAACGGACTGGTTGAGGCTGCTGAGTTCATGGGCCTGAAGATCACTCCTAACGATGACTATCTGCACTTTGTACAGGGTATCCTTGGTCTGATAGAGAAGTACAACCGTCAGTATCGTACTAAGGATGTGATGTTCAACTGTGAGATGATTCCTGCCGAGAATGTAGGTGTAAAGCATGCTAAGTGGGATCGTGAGGATGGATACTTCGTACCACGCGACTGCTACAACAGCTACTTCTATGTAGTAGAGGATGATTCGCTGACCATCATTGATAAGTTCAAGTTGCACGGAGCACCATATATCGAGCATCTTACCGGTGGTTCGGCTCTGCATATGAATCTTGATGAGCATCTTTCAAAGGAGCAGTATCTGCACCTGCTGAAGGTTGCTGCCAAGGAGGGATGTAACTACTTTACATTCAACATTCCTAACACCGTATGTAACGAGTGTGGTCATATCGACAAGCGCTATCTGAAGGAGTGCCCACACTGCCACTCAAAGAATGTGGACTACATGACTCGTATCATCGGCTATCTGAAGCGCGTAAGCAACTTCTCGCAGGCTCGTCAGGAGGAGGCTTCACGCCGCTACTACGCTGGAGAAAATAAACTATGCTGAAATACGTAAATACAGGAATAGTATTTCAGGAGATACCCGACGAAGTGACACTGGCAATTAACATAAGTAATTGCCCGTGTCGCTGTCCTGGGTGTCATAGCTATTATCTCTGGGAAGATATCGGCATCCCACTCGATACTGATGCAATTGATGCTTTTGTTGAGAAGTTTGGTACTGATATTACTTGTATATCGTTTATGGGCGGTGATGCAGACCCTAAATCGGTAAACCAATTGGCACTGTATATTCACGAACAGTATCCTGAGTTCAAAGTGGCGTGGTATAGCGGAAAGACAGTGATCTCATCGGCTATAAACAGACTTGATTTTGATTATATCAAGATAGGCCCCTTTATCAAACATCTGGGCCCCCTGAAGAATCCGAAAACTAATCAGAGGTTATTTAGGATAAAGGAAGATGGTGAGATGGAGGATATAACATTCCGTTTCTGGAAAAAGTAGGAGAGATATCGTTAGTATGATATCTCTCCTCTTATACTTTGCTGCATATACTTGCGAATGGTTTCAGGATCATCGGGGTAATGCGCTTGAAGGAACATCAGTTTTGTTACGGCAGCTTCGACTGTAGAATCGCGACCGCTTATCACACCTGCTTCCTGAAGATGGTATCCGTTGTCATAACGGCCCATCTCAACTGCTCCCTGCATACACTGACTGATATTTACAATGACCTTGCCATTACGGGTTCCTTCACGCAGTGCATTAAGCAACCATGGGCGTTGTGGGGCATTGCCGCTACCAAAGGTTCGCATTACAATCGCCTTAAGATTAGGCGTGTGGATGATATGGCGGATAAGATCTTCGCGAATACCGGGGAACAAAGAGAAGATGATTACATTATTGTCCATTCGGAAGTGGGGAATCATCGGCTTGTCCCAGTCTGGTTTCAGTATACGGTCGTGGTGATAAGTGATATTAACTCCGGCTTCAACCAGATGGGGATAGTTGAATGATTCGAAAGCATTAAACTCCTCGGCGCTCTGTTTGGTGGTGCGATTGCCACGAAGCAGATGACCACCAAAATAGATGCCAACCTCTGGAACTAGTGCATGTCCTTCGCGATCTTTGGCTGCAGCAATCTCTATGGCAGTGATGAGATTCTCCTTTCCGTCAGTCCTAAGCTGTCCGATGGGGAGCTGAGAGCCGGTGAATATCACAGGCTTGGTCAGATTCTCCAACATATATGACAGGGCAGAGGCGGTAAATGCCATAGTATCAGTTCCGTGAAGCACAACAAAACCATCGTATAACTCATAGTGGTCGGCTATGCAGTGCGACAAATCTGTCCACATGGCAGGCGACATATCGCTCGAATCGATAGGCGGGTTGAACTGATAGGTCTCTATCGTAATATCAAACTGCTTTAGTTCGGGCACATTATATAATAGGTGTTCGAAATCAAATGGTTCCAGAGCTCCTGTACGCGGATTCCGGTTCATTCCGATGGTGCCTCCTGTGTAAATTAAGAGGACTTTGCTTTGATACGTCATCGTTTACGTTTTATTTTTTTTGCAAAGATAGTGTTTTTATCCGAGATTTTCTGTATCTTTGCAGAAAATTTTAGAAGAACCTGTAAACAAAACAAAATTATGAAGCAATTCAATGATGAAAACTTTGTTCTGGAGACCCAGGTGGCACAGGACTTGTTTCACAATCATGCGGCTAAAATGCCTATTATCGACTATCATTGTCATCTGATTCCAGAGATGGTGGCCAAGGATCACAAGTTTAAGAGTATTACCGAGTTGTGGTTGGGTGGCGATCACTATAAGTGGCGTGCTATGCGTACCAACGGTATCGACGAGAAGTACTGCACAGGAAAGGATACCAGCGACTGGGAGAAGTTTGAAAAGTGGGCTGAGACAGTGCCATATACATTCCGTAACCCTCTTTATCACTGGACTCACCTTGAACTTAAGACTGCTTTCGGTATCACCAAGCAGCTTTCGCCAAAGACTGCACGTGAGATATTCGATGAGTGTAATGAGAAACTTCAGCAGCCAGAGTTCTCTGCTCGTGGACTGATGAAGCACTATAACGTGGAGTGTGTTTGTACTACCGATGATCCTGTAGACGACCTGCATAACCATATTGAGTATGCCAAGACTAAGGCAAAGGATGACCCAATGATGATTCCTGCTTGGCGTCCTGATAAGGCCATGAACATTGAGAAGGCAGATTTCTCAAAGTATGTTGAGCAGTTGGCTGAGGTTAGTGGCGTTAACATCGTGAAGTTTGCTGATATGGTTGATGCTCTGCAGAAGCGTCATGACTTCTTTGCAGAGAATGGCTGTAAACTGTCTGACCATGGTATCGAGGAGTTCTACGACGAGGAGTATACTGATTCTGAGATTGAGACTATCTTCGAGAAGGCAATGCGCGGTCAGCAGCTTTCTAAGTTCGAGGTTCGCCAGTTCAAGAACTGCTTCCTCACTGTGATGGCTGAGATGGATGCCGATTCAGACTGGACACAGCAGTTCCACTATGGTGCTATCCGCGATAACAATACAAAGATGTTCAATCAGCTTGGTCCTGATACTGGTTTCGACTCTATTGGTGAGTTTAATACTGCCAAGGCCATGTCGAGCTTCCTTAACAAGTTGAACATGAAGGATAAGCTTACGCGTACCATATTATATACACTGAATCCATGTGCCAACGAGATGATTGCTACAATGCTGGGTAACTTCCAGGGTGGCGAACCAGGTAAGATTCAGTTTGGTTCTGGTTGGTGGTTCAACGATCAGATGGACGGTATGGTTCGCCAGATGAACGCCCTGTCTGTTCTTGGTTTGCTTAGCCGCTTTGTTGGAATGCTTACCGACAGTCGTTCGTTCCTGAGCTATCCACGTCATGAGTACTTCCGTCGCATACTCTGCAACCTGCTTGGTAATGATGTAGAGAAGGGCCTGTTGCCATGCGATATGGAGATTCTTGGACGTATGGTTGAGGATATCAGTTACAACAACGCTCGAAGATACTTCAAGTTCTATTAATAAAAAAAGAGCCGCAGATTTGAATATCTGCGGTTTTTTTTGTACTTTTGCCGCCGAAATAAGATGTTGATATGAGATACAACGCAGGTTATAACCGTGAAGGTGACTATGAGCACCTGGTGGTAAATGAGTCGATGCCATTGCTAGAGTGGCTGTTGGCCAATGTTCAGCAAAGTCGTTCGAAAATTAAAGCGACTCTGCAGGGTAGAGGTATCAAGGTTAATGGTAAGACTGTAAGTCAGTTCGACTTCCAGTTGGAGCCGGGAATGAAGGTTGCCATCAGTAAGACTAAGCGCAATCAAAACTCATTCAAGAGTCGCTATGTTAAGATAGTATATGAGGATAAGTGGCTGATTGTTATCGAGAAGGCCGAGGGAATACTCTCGATGGCAGCAGGACATTCTTCGCTGAATGTAAAGACTGTACTTGATGATTATTTCAAGAAGTCACGTCAGAAGTGTAGAGCCCACGTGGTTCATCGCTTGGATCGTGATACCAGCGGACTGATGGTATATGCCAAGGATATGGAGACAGAACAGATACTGGAGCATAACTGGCACGATATAGTTTATGACCGTCGTTATGTGGCTGTTTGTTCTGGTGAGATGGAGAATGACGAAGGCACCATTGCTAACTGGTTGAAGGATAATAAGGCATACGTTACATATTCATCGCCAACTGATAACGGTGGTAAATATGCTGTAACCCATTATCACGTGATGGATCGTACCACTGACCACTCGCTTGTAGAGTTTAAACTTGAGACAGGTAGAAAGAATCAGATACGTGTACACTCATCGGATATGGGACATCCTGTGTGTGGAGACCCGAAATATGGCAATGGCGATGATCCTATCCATCGCCTGTGTCTGCACGCTTGGCTGCTTTGCTTCCATCATCCTATAACTGGTGAACCAATGGAGTTTGAAACACCGGTTCCCACAGCATTCAAGAAACTATTCAAGTAATATGGAGAACGTAGGATATTACATTTTTGTACTCGTAGCCATCATAGTAGCTTTCCTGGTGATAAAGAAGGTGGCTTCTTGTCTCATCAAGTCGGCTATTCTGATTGCTATGGTAGTGGCTCTTGCTGCTATTTACTATCTGTATCTGAGATAGCTTTTTCTTCAGGAAAGATACGATCGAAAGCCTCACGCAGCAGCTGGGGCTTTTCTATAATGCTACGCAATTCGTTCAGGCGCTTGGCGTTTGGTGAATTGGGAATCCATAGTTTGATATATCCATCCTTAGAGTACTTGTCGAACAAGTGCTCCTTAAAGCGTGTCCAGTGTTCCTCTTCTGTCTTTTCTGGATAATTTGCAAGTCCAAACTGCACACATCTACGAAGTATTCTCTCTGGATCGATATCTCTGTCGGCCTCGGCAACGATCTTACCATAAATGGTTCTTGGACTGCGGCTTGCCGATGCACGATGATCCTCTACGGCATCTCTCATAATCTTGATCTGCTCGGGCGAGAACCATTTCTTGAGTCTTGCATCGCTAGCAAGAATCTTACCGCCCCTGATATGGTGGTCGGCACGATGTCCGCACATACCCAGGTCGTGATAAGCTGCAATGGTATATACCATATTTGTATCGGCACCAGTGGAACGCACCAACTCTAATGAATTACGTATAACTCTGGTTACATGCTCAAGATTATGGGCGCGATCGAATTCTGCATATTTGGGGAGTATCTGGGTCTCGATGAACTCCACTAGATCTAAGCTTGGTGTATTGTTTGTCATAAAAGTTTCTAATTTCTTTGCAAATTTACAAAAAAGATGTTACTTTTGCAAGAAAATTTGGAAAATTATGGCAGAAGATAATAAAATTGAGACTAATTCGGTTAAGGCGTGGTTACTTGCTGCGCGCCCAAAGACTCTTTCTGGAGCCGCTGTCCCTGTGATGATTGGAGTGGCTTTGGCTTATGTTGATTCACTGGCGTATGGTGCCGAAGCATTTAGCTGGACTGCGGCTTTGCTCTGCTTGCTTTTTTCGTTTGCAATGCAGATAGATGCTAATTTTATTAATGACTTCTATGATTATGTGAATGGAACTGACGATGCTGAGACTCGTCTTGGACCAAGAAGAGCCTGTGCACAAGGGTGGGTTAAGCTTGATGCAATGAAGAAAGCCATTGCGCTTACCACTTGTATTGCTTGCGTTATCGGATTGCCACTGGTATATTATGGTGGATATGAGATGGTGCTGATAGGAATGTTATGTGTGGTTTTCGCATTTCTTTATACCACTTGGTTCTCATATCAAGGATTGGGCGACTTGCTGGTGCTCGTATTCTTTGGTATTGTGCCAGTTTGCTGTTCGTACTATGTACAGTTACATGAGTTTACATGGGAGGTTTTTCTAGCTTCATTAGCTTGTGGTCTTGTTATTGATGCACTGCTGATTGTAAATAACTTCCGTGATAGAGACAATGATCGCGAGGCAGGCAAGAACACCATAATCGTTCGTCTGGGTGCAGAAGCTGGTCTACAATTATATATAGGTGTTGGCATAGGAGCTATCATTCTTGGTGGTACTTTCCTTATTAATGGTCATTTGCTGGCATTCTTGTTCCCATTAATATATCTGGTGCTCCATTTCTTTACCTACCTTAAGATCAAGCGTATATATCAAGGAAAAGCGCTGAATCTCTGCCTGGGAGAAACAGCGCGTAATATATTTATCTATGGTGTGTGCGTAAGTTTGGGGCTTGTGCTTCTTTAGTTGAAGAAGGGCCATGAAACTCCAAAGTGCAACACTGACCCGTTAGTGGGGTAGTGTGGGGTGAGGAATTTCATGTGATTGCCGCCGCCATTCACCACATTGCTCATCACCAGGAAGAATCTTACTCCCTTAAGAACCATTTTGGCATATACGTCGACAAATGGATAGCCACCTAACTCTACGCGACTGTCCTTGTTCTGCTGTACAGCAAACTGATTGATGCCAGGACAGAAATCGGGAGCATAGTATTTAGAGAAGTAAGTGGCATCGGCACCAAGTTCTACACCAAGCACCTTGGCTATCTTAAACTTAAGATACAGATTGCTGAAGATGTTCCAGTCAGGAAGTGGCAGAACATCCTTGTTACTAGAGTTTTGATATGTCAATACGTTCTCCCAATTCAGTGGCCCCAGACGGAAGTTCTGGCGCAACTGGGCTGTATATACAGTAAGGTTACTGCCTTCCTGATATATGCCGGCTGTCATATTCTTGCGTCCACCATTTGATGTCATATCATAACTCATGCCAAAGTAGGTGTAGTTCTTGATATTCTCGATGGCAACACGAAGCTTGGTATCTGTTTTCTGATAGGAGAATAATCCTTCAATTCTGCTTCTTGTCTCGCGATCAAGGTCGTCAGCGTCCCACCAGAAGTGCTTTGAGTGATACTTTGCCTGGAAGAATACTGGGTTGCAATGGTAATAAAAAGCTGATGCTGCCAACTGTACAGTATCGCCAAACAATGGGAAATTCAGATCAGTACTGAAGTCGATGGTATAGTCACCGGCATCGGCACCACCTATCCATGTTTCTGCAGTCACGTCAAAATGCAGAGTCTTACCCTGAGTCTTACTTAGCTGTCCGCCCAGACTGATGTTGTCTTCGTGCCATCTGTCCCAATAGGTTATACCATTGTCTATGCTTGGCATGCGATAAATGCAGTGGTCGTGGGTAATAAAACCTTTCAGTCCGGCCTTCACCCATTTGTTGAATCCTTCGAGCAGTGCAACTCCAAGGGTATTTTTAACGCGGAAGTGCTTGGTCTGGTCGTAAATAGAGTCATTACCAAACTCCAATCCCTGATTATAATAGGTGTTTTTATAATAATCAGTTGGGGTGTAATACGACTGATAGATGCGGTCATAATTATCTATGTCGAGAGTATGTATGAAGCTGGTTACTGGCACATACTCACGCTTCATTGTAGCATCTATTGAGTCCTGGATGGCCTGCAGACGATTCAGACTATCGATTGCAGCCTGTCCGTCAACCTTTATTCTAGTGGTATCTGCGGCAATATCAAGCGAATCTCTCTGGGGCTCCTTACCTCTTACGATTGCTCCTTTGGGTCGACCTGTAGGCATCTTTTCGTCTTTGTTCTTGCGTATATCTCTGTTGCTCAAATCCTTGTTCTTGCGGTCAGCCTCATGCTCCTTCTGTGATTCCTCTGCAAACTTGCGTGCTTTTATTTCCTCGTCGGTCATCTTCACCATACGATAGAATCCCAGATTATAACGATGGGTAAGGAACACGTGCTGGTGGTCGTTACGATTCCAGTTTTGTGAAAGTACTGTAGGTATTTCGCTTTCTTGATAGTTGTCCTGGAACGACTCTGGATGAGTGACGTAGTCATCAGTGGTTATACCTCCATTCTCTGAAGCCTTCTGATGCGCTGCATTGAAGAAGAAATGCATCTGATAGCGATCGCCCAGATATGATGCGAATAGCGATCCGCTGAAGTGAGAGATGTTCTGGTTGCTATAGTATCCGCAAGCATAGGCATAATCGAGGTCGAAACCAAAGTTAAGACGCTTGTTGACATTTACTCCAAACTTGGCGTCGATGTGGTCCTCGCCGTTGGTTTTGTCGCCGCAGTTGTCATAATCAATTCTGGTATATGGCGACAGTGTGTTCATAAACAGGAAGGTGTCTGGCTTCTTGTTTACGAAACTATATGGTTCGTTGAATATAAAGTATTCACCAAACGGACGGTCGATGTATATACGACTCAAACGTGCAGTGTAGTTACTACCTGTGGTGTTGTAGTCGCCATACATACCACTATTGAATGTGGTATTCATATACAAGTGTGGTAATGTGTCGGGTTCTACAGGAATCACATCGCCAAAGCGTCTGTCGATGGTCCATGTATACAGTCCCTTGGGTATCACCTTGTTTTTTGTGGTATCATTGTTATGCTTGTTGAAATTTCCGCTGCTGTTACCGCTACGCTGTGTAACAGTTCCGTCTTCGCCAATCTGGTTGAAAGTACGGTTATCCTGGGCACTAACGTGGATAAGTGCCGAAAGTGTTATTATTAATAGTGATAGTCTTCTGTACATATATTACTTTATCAATCGCATAGACGATTCGGCTATCTTAAAGCACATCGAGAATAGAATGATGTACAAACCGAGATTGTGGCGTTCTTCGTTCTTTGAAAGAAATAGAATAACGCCCACGATTGCGCCAATCATGAAGATGATGTTCAGGATGTTGCGTATCTGGTCTTTGCTCATGTTTTACTTTTCGTTAAGCAGGGTGGTGAACTTATTGAAGATGAAGTCCTTGCGGTCAATAGTCTTTCTGCGGAACTTTGCCGAAACAGGATACAGCTTGGTATGCTTCTTGTTTACTGCATACTTGTCTGTAATCCACTCCTCTGCTGTATAATGGAATGGTTTACGTGATACATCGTAGTCATAGCTTATGTGTAGCATCTGTACCTCTGCCTTTCCATCGTTGCACTTCACTTTCAACTGGAAGTTAAGCTGAGTGCGGTCAAGTGAGAGTGCTGCACTCTTGAATACCAGCCACTCGTGGAAGATGGCGCCAAGATTTCCCTGTTCAGACTCTTGTACTACAAGAGCGCTATTCTTTATCTGATTTGGCTCGTGGGTCATCTTGTCCATCTGCTTATAAAGAATGTCGTAGATTTGCTGGGCTGTTTTGCCTGGGGCGTTGATGGTAGTCTGCCAGCATACTATGCCGTCAACTTCAGGTACGGCTCCTTTTGCCAGATACTTTGCATCTGGATTCTCCTTGTCTTCCTGAACCTGTTCTATACGTTCCCATGTGTTGTCCTGAGCCGAAGCTATCAGGGGCATCGCCATCAGTATGGCTATAAGATACTTTTTCATATTCACCTTATTTTAATTAAACCGTGCAAAAGTACTAAGAATTTTTTATAATCAGGCACGGATTACACGGATTAACACGGATTTTATGATTTTTTACTTTAATTCCAACTCCTTTTGTAGTCTTACAATCTCGTCGCGATACTGTGCAGCCTGTAAGAAATCGAGATTCTTGGCTGCTTCCTTCATCTTTCTGGTTGTCTCTTCTATCAGCTTCTCCATCTGTGGTCGAGTCATACGTTCCTCTATTGGGTCGGCTGCTATCAGCACCTTGTTGTCGCCTTCGGCTGCCAGCGAGATGTCGCGCATAAGCTCCTTGGTGTCGGCACGATTCTCTTTCTGCAATGCGCTGAATGTAAGATTCTTGACGATTTGTTTTGGTGTGATGTGATGCTCCTCGTTGTATTTCATCTGTTTCATTCTGCGGCGCAGGGTCTCATCGATGGTTTGCTGCATAGAGGCGGTGATGTTGTCGGCATACATTATAACCTTGCCATTCACGTTTCGTGCTGCACGTCCTGCGGTCTGGGTAAGACTTCGACGACTACGCAAGAATCCTTCCTTGTCAGCATCAAGTATTGCTACAAGCGATACTTCTGGCAGGTCGAGACCCTCACGTAGAAGATTTACTCCTACCAGGACATCGTATACTCCTTGGCGCAGGTCGCTCAGGATCTTTACTCGGTCAAGTGTGGCTACATCGCTATGTATGTATGCTGTGCTTACGCTGTGATTAAGCAGATATTCTGTCAGTTCTTCGGCCATACGTTTGGTCAGTGTGGTGATGAGTACTCGTTCGCCACGATGACTTCGTGTCAGAATCTCGTCGAGCAGGTCGTCAATCTGATTCTCACTTGGACGTACTTCGATTTCCGGATCGAGTAGTCCTGTTGGGCGTATTACCTGTTCTACTACTACGCCCTCAGCCTCTTCCAGTTCGTAGTCGGCTGGAGTAGCGCTTACGTAGATTACCTGGTTCACTTCCTTTTGAAACTCCTCGAACTTCAGTGGACGGTTGTCAAATGCTGCAGGCAGGCGGAATCCGTATTCTACCAGGTTCTGCTTGCGACTGCGGTCACCTCCATACATGGCTCCAATCTGTGGCACACTTACGTGACTTTCGTCGATAAACAGGAGATAGTCGTCAGGGAAGAAATCCAGCAGGCAGTATGGGCGCTCACCTGCTTGGCGACCATCGAAATAACGACTATAGTTCTCTATGCCTGAGCAGTGTCCCAACTCCTTAATCATCTCCATGTCATATTCCACTCGCTCCTTTATTCGCTGGGCTTTTATCGGGTCGCCTATCTCTTCAAAATATAGCACCTGCTTCATTAGATCGTCTTGAATCTGACGTATGGCGATGTTTGTTTGTTCCTGCGATGTCATAAAAAGGTTGGCAGGGTATAGGCGGTATTCGTCGAAACTGGCCAAGCGGTCGAATGTTACTGCGTCCATTTCCTCGATTGCGTCGATCTCGTCATCCCAGAATGTGATTCGCAGAACCACCTCGCTATATGCCATTGCGATGTCGACTGTGTCGCCCTTTACACGAAAGTTGCCTCGCTGCAAATCGAGGTCATTTCTTACGTATAATGCTGTAACTAACTTTCTTAACAATGCATTACGGTCCAGTATCTGTCCTTTCTTTAGCTCTATCACGTTTTCCTGTAGAGCTACGGGACTACCCATACCATAAATACATGAAACTGATGAAACAACTATTACATCGTTACGGCCTGATAATAAGTTAGATACGGCAGAAAGTCTTAGTCGGTCAATTTCGTCATTGATTGCCAAGTCCTTCTCGATGTATGTGTCTGTTGTGGGTAAGTAGGCTTCTGGCTGATAGTAGTCATAATAGCTTACATAATACTCTACTGCATTCTGAGGAAAGAACCCCTTCATTTCCTCATAAAGCTGGGCTGCAAGAGTCTTGTTGTGACTAAGAATCAAGGTTGGGCGATTGTGCTGTGCGATGACGTTCGCCATAGTGAAAGTCTTACCAGAGCCCGTAACTCCAAGTAGCACTTGTGCATGGTCTCCACGGTCCAATCCTTCAGTCAACTGGCGTATCGCTTCTGGTTGATCGCCAGTGGGTTTATAATCCGATGTAAGTATAAATTTGCTCATTGAGTGTGCAAAGATACGAATAAGTTATTAAAAAAACATCAAAAAACGCCAAAAACATCATATAAAACTTTGTTATTTGCGCGAAAAGTGCTAATTTTGCACCCCGAATATGAATAAAGGTATCATTACATTGGCATGTGCGGCCTTACTGCTTAGCAGTTGTGCCTCAGAGTTTAACAGTGTCTACAAGTATGGAGACTCTGATTATAAGTATGAGTATGCCAAAGAGGCATTCGCATGTGGAAAGTTTCAGCAGGCTACAAGTCTGTTGGAAGAACTTGTGACTATCAAGAAGGGTACTGATGATGCTCAGGAGTGTTTATATATGTTAGGTATGGCCCAGTATGGCAATATGGACTATGATGCTGCTTCTGAGACTTTCAGAAAATATACTACCAGTTATCCTCGTGGCACCTATGCTGAGTTGGCTTACTTTTATGTAGGTCAGTCGCTGTATCAGAGTGCTCCAGAGCCCAGACTAGATCAGTCGCCTACTAATGGCGCCATCACTGCCTATCAGCAGTTCATCGATCTCTATCCAGAGTCGTCGCTTCGTGCTCAGGCTCAGGCTCGTCTCTATGATCTGCATGACAAACTGATACAGAAGGAATATCTGTCGGCCGAGCTTTACTACAACTTGGGAGGATATTTTGGTAATATCAACTCTAACGAGGAGAGCAACTATACAGCTTGCATCATCACTGCCCAGAACTGCCTTAAGAACTATCCTTACTGTAGTATTCGTGAGGACTTGATGCTGCTGATTATGAAGGCTAAGTTCGAACTGGCTGAGAATAGTTCTGAAGAGAAACGACTGGACCGCTATCGCGATGCAGAGGACGAGTGCTATGGTTTCATCAACGAGTTCCCTGAGTCGAAGAATGCCCAGTTGGCAGAGAAATATATCAATAAGTGCAAAAAAGTAATTAAAGATTAAGATATGGATTATAAGAAGTCAAAAGCACCGGTAAACACCGTAACACGTAACATTATGGATCTGTGTGACGACACAGGTAATATCTACGAGAGCGTAGCTATCATTGGTAAGCGTGCCAACCAGATTAGCCTTCAGATTAAGGACGATCTGTCTAAGAAGCTGGCTGAGTTCGCTTCGTACAACGATTCACTCGAGGAGGTATTCGAGAATCGTGAGCAGATCGAGATTTCACGTTACTACGAAAAACTGCCAAAGCCAAGTCTTCTCGCAACTCAGGAGTTTGTAGAGAACAAGGTTTACTGGCGTGACCCTTCTCGTGAGAACCAGACTCAGGAAGATTAATATGATACAGCGTAAGCAGACATTATATCTTTTGGCGGCCATTGTTTTGACCGTCATTTGTCTTTGTATGCAGATTGGTTCGTTCAAGTTAGGCGGCCTGCAGGTGGCTCGTGTGTACAACCTTTGGTTTACCGATCCCCTAGGCAAGCACCACTTTGATACGTGGCCACTGATGGCAGTACTGTTGCCTACAGCTGCAATAGCTACCTATACCATATTTATATATAACAACCGCAAGATGCAGGCGTTGTTCTGCCTGTTCAATGTGTTGTTTATTATTGGTTGGTATGTGTGCTTCTTCGTCGTAGGCCAGATGGTTGGCGACAAGTCGTGGGGAGCTGTTGAATTCCGTCCCTCATGGCCCGCAGTTTTTCCTGCCATTTCGCTGATACTCTACCTGATGGCCCGCCGCGCCATCCTGGCAGATGAAAAACTAGTCCGCTCAATGGACAGAATCAGATAAAACAAATAATCCCCGCCACATGGCGGGGATTATTGTTTCCTGTTATGTTCGTCGCTTAGAATATGCGTCCTGTTATAGTGAGTTTCAGTACAGGATAAACAGTCAATTTGTCAACGATCTTAGACAGTGTGTCGTCGTTATCATTCAACTCGTTTATCTTAACTTCCTTATCGTCCTGATAAACCTTAAGCTTTCCCATAAATTGGCAACCAGCCTCAAATCGGAATCCTATACGATGCTTGGGCACCAGACGACCAACACCCAGTCCGACGTACGGACGGAATTTTTTAACTCGGATATCACCATTAATATTACCCTTTTCGTCGAATTTTACGTTATATTTGTCGAGTTCGGCTGTGATGCTACTCAAAATCAGGTCTTTGTATGCAGGATAATCATTGACGGCCTGCTGTATAACGTCACTATGACCAGTCAGTGTTCCAAGTTTTTCTCCTCCAAACGAGAAACCACCTGCAATGAAAAAGCTGGAGTTGCCTCCAAATGGATAGATGTTCAACTTAACATCCATCGTTGTGCGCTTCAGATCACCTGTTATCTTAACCTTGTCGTGACTTGGAATGTCTATTGGTAATTGACCAATGTTGTAGTCTACGTTCACATCCCCTTTAATCTTGATGCTTGGCATGAAGTTTACGCCAGCACTCAGTTCCAGATAGTCTGTAATAGGAGCAGCTACGCCTACGCCAATACCCTCTGTACTAGCCGAAACATTCAAGCCTACGTGGTTAAACACGCCGCGTTCCATATCATCCCACCACTCTTGAGCCGATGCCGATACACTTCCCATCAGCACTGCTAAACATGCAATAAATAGTTTTTTCATATCAGTAATTGTTTTAAAATAGTAATATCGTCTTCATATCAATTGCAAAGATAAATACTTTTTTTGATATTTGCAAGTTTTTCTAAAAAAATGTTCGACTAGACACAATAATCCCCGCTAACTAAGTGATGTTAACAGGGACTATTATATCAGGAATAATAATGTGATTACTTATCCAACTCTGCCAGGTTAGCGGCAATCATCTCATCAGTTACAGTGTAGTTCTGCAGGTCGCCCTTGATGAATGAATCGTAGCTTGGCATATCGATGAGGCCGTGGCCTGAGAGGTTGAAGAGGATTACTTTCTCTTCGCCTGTCTCTTTGCACTTCTTGGCCTCGCGAATAGTGGCAGCAATGGCGTGACAGCTCTCAGGAGCAGGGATAATACCCTCTGTACGAGCAAACAGCATACCTGCCTCGAAGGTCTCAAGCTGTGGAATGTCTACACCACGCATCAGTCCGTCCTTAAGCAACTGACTTACAATCATACCTGCACCATGATAGCGCAGACCACCTGCGTGGATGTTGCTTGGCTTAAAGTTGTGGCCCAGTGTGAACATTGGCAGCAGTGGAGTATAACCAGCCTCGTCGCCAAAGTCGTAGCGGAACTGACCGCGAGTCAACTTAGGACAACTGTCTGGCTCGGCTGCGATAAACTCGGTCTTCTTACCATCGCACAGGTTGTGACGCATGAATGGGAAGGCGATGCCACCAAAGTTACTACCACCACCAAAGCATGCGATTACGATATCAGGATACTCGCCAGCCATCTCCATCTGCTTCTCAGCCTCGAGTCCGATGATAGTCTGATGCAGACCAACGTGGTTTAGTACCGACCCCAGTGTATACTTACAGTTAGGTGTTGTAGTGGCCAACTCTACAGCCTCTGAGATAGCTGTACCCAGCGAACCAGAATGTGTAGGATCCTTGGTAAGAATGTCCTTACCAGCACGTGTCGACATCGAAGGCGAACCCTCAACTACAGCACCAAAGGTGCGCATGATGCTAGAGCGGTATGGCTTCTGCTGCATGGTTATCTTTACCTGATATACAGCGCAATCCAGACCGTAAATTTTGGCTGCGTAGCTCAGAGCTGCTCCCCACTGTCCGGCACCAGTCTCTGTAGTTACGTTAGTGGTGCCCTCCTGTTTGGCATAGTAGCACTGTGGGATAGCAGAGTTAATCTTATGTGAACCAAGTGGGTTGGTGCTCTCGTTCTTGAAGTAGATATGGGCAGGTGTTCTAAGAGCCTCTTCGAGTGCATAGGCGCGAACCAGCGGTGTGCTACGATAAAACTTGTACTTCTCGAGCACTTCCTCAGGTATATCAATCCAACGATGCTCTGTGTCCAACTCCTGTACACAGCATTCACGAGGGAAGATGTGTGCCAGGTCGTCTACACCCAGAGGCTGCTTGGTTGCAGGGTGGATGGGAGGCATAGGTTTGGTTGGCATATCTGCCTGAATGTTGTACCACTGTGTGGGAATCTCACTCTCTTGGAGGATGAATTTTTTTTGTCTAGACATAATAATAAGTTTTAGAATTAGGAATTCCGTCTGCAAAGATAACATTTTTAGTTGATAATTGACAGTTGATAATTGATAATTTTGAAAAAAAGTGTAACTTTGCACCCGATTATGTGGATGATTGCAATAATATTGGGCTATTTTGCAGTTTTGTTTGCCATCAGCCGACTGACTGCACGTCGAGCCACGAACGATACCTTCTTTCGTGGCAATCGTCAGTCGCCTTGGTATATGGTGGCTTTTGGCATGGTTGGTGCATCGATATCAGGTGTGACGTTTGTATCAGTGCCAGGTATGGTTACCAGTATTGATATGACCTATATGCAGACCTGTTTAGGTTTTATCTTGGGATATATCGCAGTAGCATTCATCCTGCTTCCGTTGTATTACCGACTTAATCTCACCACGATATACTCGTATTTAGGCAAGCGAATGGGGCAGCGGGCATATAAGACTGGTGCATCATTCTTCTTGTTGTCGAAGATGATAGGTGCTGTAGTACGTTTCTATGTGGTATGCATGATTCTGCAGCAGTTTGTGTTTGATGATATGGGTGTGCCGTTTGTGATTACTGTTACGGGTATGGTTGCACTCATTTGGCTATACACTCGTGGTGGTGGCATCAAAACATTGGTGTGGACTGATACATTCCAGACCATATGCCTATTCACAGCACTTCTCCTTATTATATATAAGGTGGTGGGGCAATTAGGTATGACGATACCTGAGGCTGTTAGTGCTATTGCTGCCGATGAGCATAGCCGTATGTTTGTGATGGGCGACTGGGTGAGCAAGCAAAACTTTTGGAAACAGTTCCTTAGTGGTGTGTTTATTGTGATAGTGATGACTGGTCTCGATCAGGATATGATGCAGAAGAACCTGACTTGTAAATCCCTAAAAGAGGCTCAGAAGGATATGTGTACTTATGGTGTGGCCTTTGTGCCAGCCAATTTGCTATTCCTTTCGTTAGGTGTATTGCTTATGATGCTAGGCGAGAGTGGGGTATCTGACACATTGCTGCCGGGTTTTGTTGAGCGTAGCGGTCTGTCTGTACTCATCCCATTTACCATCGGCATAGTTGCAGCGTCGTTCTCTAGTGCCGATTCGGCTCTTACATCACTCACTACCAGCTATTGTGTTGACATAAGGGGTAGGGCAGGCGATGAACAATTGCGTAAGCGTGCTCACCTGATGATAAGCATTCTGTTTGTGGTAATGATACTGCTGTTCAGATTGCTCAACTCAACGAGTGTTATCGATGCCATATATACCATCTGTGGCTATACATATGGTCCGCTGCTTGGTCTCTTTGCTTTTGGTATGATGACCCATCGCACACCTCGCGACCACTACGTACCTTATATTTGCATAGCTTCGCCGCTGGTTTGCTATGCCATCGATGCGATAACCTGTCATGTGGCAGGCTATCGATTCGGCTATGAACTGTTGATGATGAATGGTGCACTTACTTTCCTCGCTCTCCTTGCAGTAAGCTCTCCAAGAACTCCTTCGGCTGAATGCCAAACTGCTTCTTAAAGCATGTCGCGAAGTAGCGTGGGTCGTGGAATCCTACGCTGTATGCCAAGTCGCTTACACGCAGTTGGGGATTCTCGATAGCCATACGTCGTGCCTCTTTCATCCTGACATCACGAATGAATGCCGACACATGCATACCCGTGATTGAACGTAACTTATTATATAAGGTAGAGGCACTGGCTCCCATATCGGCAGCCAAGGCATCGCGGTCATAGCTCTCGTCATCGATATGCTTATGCACAAGTGCCATAACTTGATTTACAAACTTCTCGTCAGGACTTGGTGCATTGGCTATATGCTGTTTTTCTTCCTCGGCAGTCAGTTGGCTGAATTCCGTCTGCATGCGCTTCCTGTTCTCAATAATATTGTCGATGCGAAGTTTCAGGTCGGCCAGGCGGAATGGCTTGCGCAAATATTCGTCAGCTCCAATCAGCAAAGCCTGTTGCTCGTCTTCATCCTGAGTCTTGGCTGTAAGGAGCATTATGGGCAGATGATTATAGTTAGGATCAGCCTTGACGGTGCGTGTCAGTTCCAGTCCGTCCATCTCAGGCATCATAACATCTGATATTATCAGGTCGAGATCTTTTTCGTTGATTACCTTAAGTGCTTCCTTACCATTTCGTGCTATGTATACTCGATATGTGGTTTTGAGCAGCTGTTGCATCAGCATGAGTAGTTCCAGATTATCCTCTACAAGCAGTAGCTTATAAGCGTCTTCGTCAGTTAACTCAATTTCTTCAGGTTTTTCAGTAACGTCAGGAATAACAGTGTTGACATCGACTATTGCGTTCTTCGATATGTTAAAGTCAATCTTATGTTTCTCGTCTATCTGGTCAGGTGCAAAAGCCTCTTTCTTGATAGGTAGTGTGACTGTAAATACGGTGCCTTTGCCTTCTTCGCTCTGACAATTGATTGTTCCTTTGTTTAAATATACCAAATCTCTGGTGAGCGACAGACCTAATCCTGTGCCGAGCGTCTGATGCTGGCGATAATTACCATCCTGGAATCGCTTAAACAAGTGTTTCATCTGTTGGGGTGAGATACCATCGCCATCATCGCTCACCTTTATTATAATATGGTCATATTTGTCGTTGGTGATAGCGTCGATAGTTACATTACCGCCCTCTCTGCCATATTTTGCTGCATTCGACAACAGATTATATATGATCTTGTCGAGCTTGTCAGTATCAATCCATCCCATCATACTCTCTGGCTGACAGTTGATGGTAAACTTCATATCCTTCTTTGCTATCAGCGGCTCCAGGCACTCTGCCGTCTCGCGTACATATTTCATAACGTCGCCCTGAGCCACAAGTAGTCGTAGCTGTCCGGCCTCCGATTTGCTGGTTTCCAGAATCTGCTGTAGTAGTCGCACCATACGTTGGATGTTGAATTGCATCATGTCGTATTCGTGACTATACTCAGGTTCAGTATCACGTAATTTGTCTACTGAGGCAGAAATAACAGAAAGTGGGGTAAGTAGTTCGTGAGTGATATTAGTAAACATTGCACTCATCTGTAATCGTCTCCGTACTCTTATATCCCGCAGGTATAAACGACGTCCTGCGAAGAAAATAATGGCAAGCAAGGCCACTACCAATAGGGTTAATAGTATACGGCTGTCCATATATAGTTATTGATTACATTTGCAAATATAGATAAAAAAATGGAATTGATGATAATTTTTCGGTAAAATTTGCTATTTTAATGGTTAAAATGTTTAAAAATCGTGATATTTGGTCGAAAATCCGTGAATTCACGCATTTTAAACATCAAATAACGATAAGTGAACATCAGTTTATTTTTCTTGATGTATATTTGCAACAGAAAAAGATTTTAATGGTTAAGGTTTATGGTTGATTAATTTAGTTTTTTAAGTAATTAAGAATAAGGCTCGTTGTGAAACGAGCCTTATTTGATTTTTATCTGTTAAGAATGAATCTCTCTGCCTCGATAGCAGCCTGACAACCAGAACCTGCAGCAGAAATAGCCTGACGATAAACAGGGTCAGCACAATCGCCTGCCACAAACACTCCGGGGATTTTGGTTTTTGGTGTTCCGTCAATCTTCTTCAGGTATCCGGTCTCGTCCATATCCAGCCAATCCTTAAAGATATCTGTATTGGGCTTATGTCCGATAGCCAGGAAGAATCCATCGATGGCGATGTCAACCATCTCCTCGTCTGCTTCACCCTTACGTTTAACCAGACGTGCGCCCTCTACACCATTCTCGCCATAGAGTCCTAGTGTATTGTGCTCGAACAGTATCTCGATGTTCTCATTATCCTTAACTCGCTGCTGCATTACTTGCGAAGCACGCAGGAAGGGTTTACGTACAATCAGATACACCTTCTTACACAATCCTGCCAGGTAGAGCGCATCCTCGCAGGCTGTATCGCCACCACCTACTACGGCTACAGTCTTTTTGCGATAGAAAAATCCGTCGCAGGTAGCACAGGCTGAAACGCCCTGTCCGTTGTACTTGCGCTCGTCATCCAGTCCAAGATACTTGGCTGATGCTCCAGTAGCGATGATAACTGTATCAGCCTCGATCTCTGTACCATCATCGGCAGTGCATACGTAAGGCGCCTTCGAGAAGTCAACTTTAACAATCTCGCCGCTACGGATATCAGTACCAAAGCGCTGGGCCTGCTCAAGCAGATCCATCATCATCTGGTTACCATCCACGCCTTGTGGATAGCCAGGAAAATTCTCCACCTCGGTAGTCTGTGTGAGCTGTCCACCAGGCTGCATGCCGCTATATTCGATAGGGCTGAGATTAGCACGCGAGGCATATATGGCTGCAGTATATCCAGCAGGACCACTGCCTATGATCAAACATTTTGTATGTTCCATGATTACTTCAACAGTTCTTCAATCTGCTTTGCAATATTGTCGATATTCTCAGTTGGCTCAAAGCGAGCTACTACCTGACCTTTCTTATTTATAAGGAACTTGGTGAAGTTCCACTTAATGTCTGGCTTCTGCTTGTAGTCGGGATCCTCTTTCGAAAGCATATCCTCGAGGATAGGGGCAATCTTATGATTCATATCCCAGCCGGCAAACCCTTTCTGCTCCTGCAGGAACTTGTAGAGAGGTTCTGCGTCGTCGCCGTTAACCTTTACCTTCTTAAAGCGTGGGAACTCTGTGCCAAAGTTCAGCTTACAAAACTCGTGGATACTATCATCAGTACCAGGAGCCTGCTGTCCGAACTGATTGCAGGGGAAGTCTAGAATCTCGAAACCCTGACTGTGATACTTCTCGTAGAGTTTCTCTAGTTCGTCATACTGTGGTGTAAATCCACACTTGGTTGCTGTGTTTACAATCAGCAGCACCTCGTTGGCGTATTCCTTCATGGATACGTCCTTACCTTTTCTGTCCTTGACAGTGAAGTCATAAACTGTTTTCATATCGTGTTGTAATAATATTCGTGTAGTTATAAAATAAAAAGATGCGGCCTTGGCATATGCAACTACCATGGACGCATCTTTTAATGTTCTTTGCGGTTTTATCTTACTTCTTCGCAGCCTTACCGTAGCGGCTCATGAACTTATCGACACGTCCTGCAGTGTCAACGAGCTTGCTCTTACCTGTGTAGAATGGGTGAGAGGTGCTTGAAATTTCGACTTTTACCACTGGGTAAGTTTCGCCTTCGAACTCTACAGTGTCATTTGTCTTTGCAGTAGACTTCGTAAGGAACATATCGCCGTTGGACATATCCTTGAATACGACGGGGCGATAGTTTTCTGGATGAATACCTTTTTTCATTTTGAGTTTAAATATTAATGTTATAAATACTAATTTCGCATAAAGCGGGTGCAAAGTTACGAAGATTTTTTCGAATTTACAAACTTTTTGTGCTTTTTTCTTTGTTTACTCGGATTTTTGTGGTATTTTTGCATCAAAATATAACTTATTATGCGCAGATTACATCTTTTATTATTATTTTCGCTCCTTATTTCGAGCGCGTGTGTGGGTAAGAGTAAGAAAGGCCAGAACGTCTATGGTATAGGATTCTATAACCTTGAAAATCTGTTTGATACCTGTCATGATGAAGGAAAGAATGATTATGAATTCCTGGCTGAAGGCTCGTTTAAGTGGACTGGCGAAAAGTACAAATGCAAATTACACAATATGGCCAAAGTATTGGCCGAAATGGGTACTGATAGACTGCCTGGCGTAGGTTGTGCAGCCATCGGTGTGGCCGAGGTTGAGAATTCTAAGTGTCTTGACGACCTGGTTAGTCAGCCAGCGCTTAAGGCTCGTAATATTAAGTACGTTCATGTTGAGGGGCCTGACCAGCGTGGCATCGACTGTGCTCTGCTCTATAATCCTAAACTGTTCAAGGTTCGAAACTATAAGCTTGTACCTTATATATATAATAGACCAGAGGATGCTGGTCGTGCTACCCGTGGTTTCCTGGTGGTAAGCGGCACATTGGCTAAGGAGCATGTAACTATTATCGTTAACCACTTGCCATCGCGTGGTGCAGCTTCTTATGCTCGCGAGGATGGTGGTTCACAGCTTAGAGTCGTAAAGGATTCTCTGCAGAAGGATGATCCCAAAGTAAAGCTTTTTATTATGGGTGATATGAACGATGACCCTCAGGATCGCTCAATGGCAGTATGCCTTGGTGCAAAGCGCGAAATAAGCGAGGTAGAAGAGGGTGGACTCTGGAATCCTTGGTGGAATGTTCTGTCTTCTGGCACAGGCACTCTTCTGTACAAGGGGGCTTGGAATCTCTTCGATCAGATAATCCTTTCGTCCAACCTTCTTGATAAGTCGGGCAGCAAGGATTACACAACACTGAAACTCCTTGATTATCAGATATTCCGTCGTGATTATCTGATACAGCAGAGTGGCGAATACAAGGGTAATACCCTACGTACTCATGCTGGCGGCAAGTGGCTTAATGGTTATAGCGACCATCTGCCCACACTTGTATATCTCGTGAAAGAGTAATATAGAAAACTAATATCTTGAATTATGACAATAATTGGAATCGCAGGCGGTACAGGTTCTGGCAAGACTACCGTCGTTAAGAGAATTGCCAAGGCTCTGCCTCCACATTGTGCAGCAGTTGTTCCACTCGACTCGTATTATAACGACACAACTGATTTGACTCCAGAGGAGCGTAAGGCAATCAACTTTGACCATCCTGACGCTTTCGACTGGAAACTCCTGACAGAGCACATCAAGAAGCTTAAGAATGGCGAAGCTATCGAGCAGCCCACCTATTCATATATAGAGAGCAATCGTCTGAAGGAGACCATACACGTAGAACCCAAACCCGTGATTATCATCGAGGGTATTATGGCTTTACATCATAAGAAACTACGTGATATGATGGATCTTAAGATCTTTGTGGATACTGACAGCGATGTTCGACTGATTAGAAATATCCGTCGCGATGTGGTAGAGCGTGGTCGAACAGTTGAAATGGTATTGGATCGTTACGAAAAAGTGCTCAAGCCTATGCATGAGCAGTTTATCGAACCTACAAAGAAATTTGCCGATTTGATAGTACCTTGGGGAGGGGATAACCGTACTGGTATCCACATCCTTAAGACATATATCGAGGGAATTGTTACGGGAGTGTAGTCACTTCCGTAACATCCTTTGTTTCCTCTTCTACAACCTCGGCTGCAGGTATCTCCTGAGCCTTCTCTGATTTACGCTTGTTTGAGTGAATCTTCAGCGAGTTGATGATTTCTGTTACACCATACAGCAACGAGCACCAACCCAGTATCAGCATTGCTATGCTTGCAGGCTCCATTGGTTTAATCATTACATAAAGTCCTGTAAGCAGTATTATCGATGGGAAAACATAAAAACCAAAACTTATTTTTCCGAATCTGCGACCTCTCACAAGTACCATAAACTGATTGATGGCACCAAGTATCAGTATCGCCCCGATTATGTACATCAGCGCCTTGATAAAGATGTGTGGAGTGAGTGCCAGTAGCAGTCCCAGTATTATACTGCCAAGACCAACCAATGGGAATGTTGGCTTTTCGCCAGCTATTATGTTGCCATTGGCATCCATAATCTTATATTCAGATACATGTTTTGTAGCATTAAAGTAAACCACAACTGAAATTACACCTGACAATAGGAACAATATACCTATTGCAACAGTAATCCAGGTTACTGTATTGTCAGGATACTTAATCAGCATGATACCAATGGCTATGGCACAAATGGCACGGAAAATAGAACTCTGTAATATCTTCATATCTATAAAAATTCTAAGTTTTACGCTGCAAATATATTAAAATTTGGTGTAATCAGCAAATAATTATGTATTTTTGCAGAAATTTTAAATGATTATGACAACTTTATACTTAGTAAGACATGGCGAAACGGTAGATAACGCCAACCAGATAATGCAGGGACAAACCCAGGGTGAGTTGAACGATAATGGCATCAAGCAGGCTCAGCAGTTCAGCGATGAATGGAAAGATGAGGCTATTGATGTGGTAGTAGCCAGCGATCTTAAGCGTTCGATAGATACTGCAAGGATTATAGCCGAGCCTCATCATCTGGAAGTTATCACCACGCCATTGTTGCGCGAACGGGATTGGGGCGGTTTTACTGGCAGATTCATTCCCGACTTGAAAGGAGAAGTGTGGCCTGATGATATAGAGACATTAGAAAACCTTCTTTCCAGGGCTGGCGAGTTCATCGCTTATGTCAAGCAGACATTTCCTGGAAAGAAGGTGCTGGCCGTAGGCCATGGCATCATCAACAAAGCTATACAATCAGTTTATTATCAAAAACCAATGAACGAGATTCAGAGGATGTCGAATGCAGAAGTTCGTACACTCGAACTTTAGTTTATCTGCGACCTCCCATGCGGCTGCCACCAGAGTGACCTGAGCTGCTATGCGAACTGCCGCCTATGCTGCGAGTTCCATGCGAGCTTGAGTTGCTGTGCGAACCACTGCTGTGTGAACTGCCGCGGTTGGTCCCGAACGAACCGTTATTGCGATGTGAATCAGAGTGGCGATATACATCGTCGTTGCGATTGGTACTATTGCTACGGCGATTTTCGAAATCGCGATTGCCAGAACGATTCTCGTAGTGACGATTGCCAGAGTGGTTCTCTATGCGATGGTTGCCTGGGCGACCCTCTATGCGATGGCTGTCATGACGACCAGTCACACGTGTAGAACTGTGGCGAGGATTGCGGAAGTCACCACGATTCCAGCGATCATGCATACCGAAGTGCTCTCTGTGAGTAGGACGGAAGTGACTTCTGTGGCTGTAGTAGTAGCCATGTGTACCATGCAGGTGCCAGGCATGTCCACCACGATATGTAGCATAGAAGTGAGGACGTCCGAAGTAGAAGAAATCACGATGCGGATATATACGGTAGATGCCAAAGTGCCAGTATCCAGCCTCCCAGTACAGTGGGCGATAGAAGTACGAAGCAGCTATATAAGCATTCCACTGCCAGTCGAAGAGGATATAGCTCAAATCGAGATTTCTGCGCTCCCAATAAGTGCCGAATATATCGTTGCGGCCTGATACTCCCATCAGATAGTCGAGGTTTATCTCGTATGCAGCCTCATACTGCTCGTCAGTGAGGTTCAGCTCGTACGCCATTTTATCGGTGAGGAACAGGGCTTCGTTGCGAGCCTGCTCATAGCTCATTGCACTCGCTGCCATTGTCGAGGTCAGCATCACCATCAGTGCGAAAAACATCTTCTTCATAATCGTATCATTTAATGTGGTTAGACATTCTAATTAATTATTCACAGTGCAAAGGAACGACATTTTTCTGTCATATACAAAGGATTTTCCCTAATTAGGCAGAGGAAAATCCCTAAATGTATTCTTTTATAAGAAAAAATTAGTATCTTTGCCCCCGTTATGAAGAAGGTTTTATCTTTATTATTAATAATGTGTAGCCCGATGGCTATGAGTGCTCAGCAGCATTCACTTACTGATAGTCTTCATTATTGTGCTGAGTTGCAGGCTACATTGTCTTCAGGCGATAATACACCATTGTGGCTTAACGCCAACAAGTATGGACTCAGTTCGCTTAAGACTGCGAATGGTTATCTGCGTGGTGCGGTATATCGTCCCCTTACGGCTGATAATGGCAGAAAGTGGGGGGTAGGCTATGGTGCTGATGTGGCTGTAGCAGCAGGATTCACCAGCAAACTGGTAGTTCAGCAGGCTTACGTTGAGGGGCGCTGGCTCAAGGGAGTACTAACTGTTGGCGCCAAGGAGTATCCTATGGAACTAAAGAACCAAGAGCTTAGCACTGGTGCCCAGACCTTAGGTGTCAATGCCCGTCCTATACCACAAGTCCGCTTGGCACTTCCTGACTACTGGACCATCCCTGGTACCAAGAACTGGCTTGCTCTTAAAGGTCACATTGCTTACGGCAAAACCACCGATGACAACTGGCAAAAGGAATTTGCATCTCCTCAAAGCCGCTATACAGAGGGAACCCTTTACCACAGCAAGGCAGGATACTTAAAGATAGGTCCAGGCAGATTTACAGCTGAACTGGGGCTGGAAATGGCTTGCCAGTTTGGTGGAAAGACATATAAGACCGAGAATGGTGAAACTGTCGTTATTACCAGTGAATCTGGTATAAAGTCCTTATGGCATGCCTTTATTCCTGGTGGTGCAGGAAGCGATGAAGTTACAAGTGATTATAAAAATGCAGAAGGAAACCAACTTGGCAGTTGGGTGATGCGTTTGAATTACGATGCTAATGATTGGAGTCTTGGTGTTTATGCAGACCATTTCTTTGAGGATCATTCTGCTCTGTTTATGATAGGCTATAATGGCTATGGTGAGGGTGATGAATGGAACACAAAGAAAGATTCACGTAGTTTCCTTTATGACTTAAAGGATATACTGCTTGGTGCAGAACTGAATCTGAAACAAAACAAGTGGCTGAAGACGATAGTTTTGGAGTATATGTATACTAAATATCAGAGTGGTCCAGTATATCATGATCATTCTAAGTATATTAGTTCGCATATTTGTGGATTAGACCATTATTATAACCATCATATATATACAGGTTGGCAACATTGGGGGCAGGTTATAGGAAATCCTTTGTATCGTTCTCCTTTATATAATAATGACGGCGATATAAGTGTAGAAAACAATCGTTTTGTAGCATGGCATCTTGGTGTAAGTGGAGAACCTACAAGTCAATTGTCATATCGTGTATTGGCTACTTACCAGACAGGTTATGGTACATATAGTAATCCCATTTATCCTAAACAGCATCAAGGATATGTCTTGGCCGAAGGTATATATAAGTTTAATAATGGCTGGAGTATAAAAGGCGGAATAGGATTTGATCTCGGTAAGCTTACTGGCGACAATAGTGGCATTCAGCTTACAATAATAAAGAGAGGTGTATTATGAGAAAGATATTCATCATATTAAGTATAATAAGCTTGTCGTTCTTGGCAAGTTGCGAAATTGAGACTTCTGATAATGGAAAGTTGGATGGCTTTTGGTTATTGGATCAGGTTGATACTTTGAACAATAGTTCTAAGTGTAACTATGTAGATCATCGTATTACATGGAGCTTTCAGTACAATTTACTACAATTGTCAAACTTGGTAGATAAAACAATACTATATAAGTTCGAGAAAACTGGTAATGTATTGAAACTTAACAATCCCTGTATGTTCGACAGATCTATAGGCGATACATTGATTACTGATGTTGACGTGTTGAGGCAATATGGTGTCAATTCGCTTAATGAGTCATTTACGATAATGGATATTACCAACACAAAAATGGTGTTGGAATCAGATAAGTTGAGACTCCATTTTGTGAAGCATTAGATGGTTTTGCCTGACACGATACTTATAAATGTTTGAAATAGAATTTTGGTGTCCATCCATATAGAATGGTGTTCCAGATAATATAAATCCATCTCTAGACGAATAAGCATTTTCTCCATTGTGTCTGTATATCCGTTGTGAAGTGTGGCATAACTTGTTATGCCTGGACGTAGTGCGTATAGACGTTCATAACGATTGTCTTCTTTCATTATTAAGTCTATATAGTATTTTCTTTCAGGACGTGGCCCGATAAAAGACATATCACCTATTAGAACATTCCACAACTGAGGAAGCTCGTCTAAATGATGATCTCTTAGAAATCTTCCTGATTTAGTAAGATTCTCATTCTTGCCATGTTTAAAGAGTGCATATTCGTCTCGCTCTCCATCAATCTTCATGCTTCTGAATTTGTAGATATAGAAAGGCTTTCCATTCTTTCCAATTCTCTCCTGTTTAAAGATGGCAGAACCTCCGTCTTCAAGTCTGACAACAAGATAGCATATGATGAAGAGAGGAGAAAAAGCGATCAAGCTTATTGCGGACAAACAAATATCAATCAATCTTTTCATCATATACTTTTACTTCATAAAATGCTTTTTAAATGCGTACAAACAAAAGCATATGGTGTTAATAATTGCTTTGTGTTTAGAGATATGTTCGTCCTCAGTTTGTATTTCGTAAACCTGACGAATGCTGCTTAGCTTGTTGGAAGACAATGAATTGCTGCTTACACGATAGCATGTAAGACTCTCATCAATACCATAGGCATAGTCAATACTCCTGAGTAGCTGTAACCATGTGGCATAATCCTGTCCTCCACGTCTAAGCGGCATGTTGAAGTGGGGTAGTGTACTTCTGTTTATGACAACGGTTGAAGTTGCTATTACAGTGCGTTTAAGCAGATAGTTATAATCTGCCTTTTGGGGAATAGGTACATACTCCTTGATAGTATTGTTGTCAGAGTCAATGATCTTAATACGGGTGAATGAGAATAGGTATTTATGATTGTTCATAAATGAAATCTGCTTCTCAAGTTTTGTTGGAACCCACAAATCGTCGCTGTCAAGGAAAGCCAAATATTCGCCTAATGCAGAATTAATAGCTTTGTTGCGTGCTACTGCTGCCCCACTGTTTTTATCCAAACGACAATACTTTATTCGTTTATCTTTTTCTGCATATTCTTTTATTATGCTTGCAGAACTGTCGTTCGAACAATCGTCAACAAGTATCATCTCCCAGTTTTGGTAGCTTTGCGCCAAGACTGAAAGAATAGTTTGTTCTATATATCGTTCTGCCTGATATACAGGAGTGATGATAGAAACAAGTCCTTGTTGAAACTGCTTATCTTCCATGTGTTAATAAATAGGTGTAAGCCAATCATTATACTGGCTAACCTCGCCAGTAATAATCTGGTAATAGATATCAGAAAGCTTATTGGTTATCTTTCCAAGTTTACCATCGCCTACAGTATATCCATCTACATCAATTATATGGGTAATCTCCATAGCAGAGCCGCAAAGGAAAGCCTCATCGCAAATATATAGTTCTGTGCGATCAATGTCACGCTCAACTACCTCTAAGCCAAGCATGTCTTTTGCTATTCTTATAACAGTATCACGAGTGATACTTTCCAAAATAGAGGCTGATACTGGTGGAGTGTATAGCTTATTATCTCGTACCATAAAGAAGCATGAGCCTGGACCTTCTGCTACTTTACCTTGGTTATTTAGAAATAGGGCAGTGTCGTATCCGTTATGTTTAGCCTCCAAATATGCCATTCTGCTATTAATGTAATTTGCTCCAACTTTTGCACGAGGCGACAGGTTACGATCACTGATGCGTTCCCATGAGCTAATTTGGCAGCGAAGTCCTTTCTTATCTGTGATAGGTGTGAAGTGCTTGCTTATAGGAGCGATGAACATATTAACAGGTTCTGTAGAATTCCATGTTCCCCCAACACCATCGACAAAAACTGTCTGACGAACAGCAATGTCCTCTTTATAATTGTTAGCCTTTATAACATCAAAAAAGCCCTTTCTTAAATCCTCTGTAGAATATGGACTGTTCATTCGCATCAGTTTGATCGACTGATGTAATCTCTTGAAATGATCATCAAGTCTGAATGCATAGAGTTGCTGTTTCTTATCAGACCAATAGCAGCGTATGCCTTCAAATACGTTCAGGCCAAACTGGGAAGTTGGAGACAATACATTTATATTTGCATCGTTCACAGGTAGTATATTACCTCCCAACCATATCTTTCGTTGATTGTTGTCCATTTTTATTCTTCTTCTTTTTTATGTGCCATTTCTATGACTCTGGCTTGAGCCAATTCTGCTGACAATTGGTTACTAATATTCTCTTCTATCTTGTTCTCGTAAATATCTGTATGACGGAACACGTCAACAAATGTCTTCATTATGATGTATAGGTCAAGAAGAACTCCCCATTTTCTATACAGATCAATATATTTGTTGTCAAAATCTACTTTTACATCCCATTCCAATTCGTTTCGGCCTTGTACTTGTGCATAACCAGTTAGTCCGGCTTTTACTTCAAATCTTTTTTTGAATCGTGAGTTGAGTGTGTCGTAATCTCCCAATTCATAAACAACACATGGACGTGGGCCTACAATAGTCATATCTCCTTTTAAGATATTGATCAATTGTGGTAATTCGTCTAGACTATGATCTCTGAGGAATCTTCCGCTTTTTGTTACTCTAGGATCTCCTTCGTAATTAAACAGGCCTGTTCCTTGTGCTTCGGCATTCTGGATCATCGATCTGAATTTAAGCATCTTAAAGACCTTGCCTCCTTTTGTCAGTCTGTCTTGGCGAAATATAATAGGGCCTTTTGAATCTGATTTAATCCATATTGCACAAATAACCATTATTGGCGAAAGTACCAATAAGGCTAAAAGTGATAATACTATATCAGCTCCGCGTTTAATCAGATTATTAATAAGTTCCCACATAGTTATTCGCTAAACTGAAATTCGTAAGTTTGAAACAAATCATCAAAAGTCTCTTTCCTTTTTATAACCCTGACTTCACCTTTGCAAAGCTCTACAACAGGGAAATTCGGAAGAATAAAGGGTGGCTTAAGTACCACGGAGTAGGAACCAACATTCTCGAACATTACAAGGTCGCCAATACTTAATGGACCATTATACCCTTTGTACAAGTAATCACCCTCAATACAAGTGTAGCCTCCAAAGTCCAAATCCTGATATGTTGATTGCTTATTAGTATCTTCAGTGAATACTGTAATTGGAGGATTCTTTTTGTTAAGTGTGGGATTGATGTTATATACACTTCCTAGTAATGTCGCAATAGCCTTACCTCTGATATCCTTAATGCTGACGACAGGTGCTACAAAACGCATTGCGTCACCAACTAAAGCACTACCTGGCTCAATAAACAGGTTTGGTTGTTTACTTGAGTCTTTAAAATAGCTGTTAATAAAGCCTGCAGCTTGTTGTGCATACTCTTCGTATGTAGGGATTCGTGAAGAAAATTGTTTTTTGAGAGATTCCTTCATTTTTCCAAACATCCCTCCTCCCAGGTCAATATGTGATGGTATATCTGTTAAGTATTCCTTGGCTATTTTACTAATACCCTCAGCTCTTGGTTGCCATGTTTCAATTGCTCGTGTGGCAAAATGACATTGTATTCCTGCAATAGAGATGTTTTCTTTAGCAGTAAGGGTTGCTATAAGATTGCGAAAAGAGTCTTTCGCTACATCAAAGCCAAAACGTGAAGTAACGCCGTCGTTAACATTGAAGTTACATCTTAGGCCAATTATAATAACCTTGTCAGGATTTTCTTCTGCTAGCTGTAATACAAGCGGAACTTCTATATAATCATCAAGATTAACTATACCTCCTCCAAGGATTATCTCTTTGGCTATAGTTGCATTTTTATATGGGCCATTGAAATGAACTTTGTTAGTTGGGATGCCTAATCTACGTGTTATCTCATATTCCATGTCAGAGACTATTTCTGCATAACCTCCTAATGTGTCGACGAGTTTGCAGAGTCTTGGAATATAGTTGGTTTTGTATGAGTAGGCTATGTATGTATTTGGGTAGATAGAGCGGAAAGCATTGAGTAACTCATGAAAATTCTGGGTAAATTGCTCTGTGTCAAGGAGGTAAAAAGAACCACCTTGCGTTTTCTCAATATCCTTTAGTAGCGAATAATCCAGTTTCATTTCTATTTACTGATAATCTCATTCACTTTCTTGATGACTTCCTGATGATTGGCTTCGAAATATGGTTCTGACTGTTGTGTAAGGAACTGCTCAAAGTCTCTGATTTCTTTTAGGCCATTCTGGAATATGCTTTCTATTTCGTCAATGTCCTTGATTTTTGAAGTGTCGCAGAAGCTACGAGACAGGATAGCCATATCAGATTTTAAGCGATAGTGCTCTGTCAGGATATTCTTGCCTGATATCATTCCTTTGTTAAGGCTGGCTATTCCACCAAAACCACAGAACTTTCCTTTGCTTTTGAATTTTCCGATCAACTCTTCAACCTTGCCATTGGCAAGCAGTTCAAACATAAATTTCATCTTATATTGAAGATGCAAATCGTTTAGTCCAATCAGGAACTCGTCAATGCCATCAAGATTTAGTACTTCATCAAGAGCTTTTTCTGCAGGAATCGTTTCAAGCAGAAGCATAACCTTTGCTCTTCCATTAATATAGTCACGAAATCTTTTTGCATCGTCTACCGAAGTCCACATAGGCAGCATCACGATATCAGCTCCGCGACTAACGATTTCTTCGATCTCGTCCTTTAATAATGGACTCATAGCATTAGAACGCACTAACAATTCAGATTTTGTCAGTGAATTCTTAATAGTTGATATGTCGTTAAAGCTGTGATGGGACTTTACAGAGTCAATATGTCCTTGTCTTTCAGCCTTGCCACGCTCCTCCAAATCGATAAAGATACGGTCCACACCGCTATTTTCTGCAATTTGGGCTATACGTGGTTCATTGGTTATATACATTAACTTTATAGCCATTCTCTTCTTCTTTATTTATTAAACGTAAATAATACGTTTTTATTGTGCTAAAGAGCACTATTTTACTACATCTTTATAAATCGGGTGCAAAGGTACAAAAAAAAACAGAAATCTGTATAATTTTACTAGATATTTATCATTTTAATTTCATTACGCATAATGAACGCTTGTGTGTATGTACAGAATCAAAAGTGACAAATGTGCCTTTTGGACTAACACGAGGATGTAAGTCACAAGCCCAATTCTTGTAACAATTAGGTGATTGGAATTCTTTGTATGATTTCAAATCAGCAATCATCTCTACCGTATTTGATTCAATTCCAACTTTGTACATCTTTGCATATCTTCGGCCATCTGGATATGTATCGGTTATAAAACTATCAGTGCCAGGAATAAATGATTGATGACCATCTGAATTAAGAACTGGTGCTATATGGCGCCAGTTTTTCATGGATGCATCGCTGAAAAGATAATGGCCATCGATGCCATTTATTCTGCAGAATGCTAGAATTCCCCATTTTTGATCCCACACGTAATGTGAAACCATATCTGTTGTAGGGGAGATGGAAAGGTCGCTGCCATCTAATTTACATGTGATGAGTCTTGAAAAGCGCTTATCAGGATCATCGTGTATCCAACGATGTAGAAATGCTATATATTGATTATCTTTCGAGAATTCTGTGTGAGTAACGAAGTGACGACCTCCTTTCATGTTTGCGGTTGGTTCTAGGTTTGCTAGATCGTTAAGTGAAAACAACATTTTCCGAGTGTTGTTTTTTATGTCCACCAAATAAAGTCCTGTATTGGCCGAATGGTTCTCGTCCAAATAACTACCATCTTCAAAGTCGTATCCATATCCAGGCATGAGAATATTGAGTCGTTTGTAGCTGAATGAAGTGGCAAATTGGCCATCCCAACTAATCGTATCTATCGGATAGTTAAGGAATGACTTGTTGTCGCTATTGATATCGCAAATTTCTGCACACAAATGATTGTCGTGGATTGTGTTGAAAACAAATTGCTGACTTGAATCTCCCATCCATTGCAATCTACAACCTTTATGATATCCCCATGCAAAAGAATCGTCAATGGGGTGGAACTCCTTAAGGTTCATATCCCAGTATCCTATGGTAAGTGGTTCACCTATTACAGGCATTCTTAAGGGAATGTTCAGCTTGCAGGCGAGCATGTGTTGCTCGTCATTAGATATTGGTGACACGTCGTGGAAACCCCAGAAATAACCTTCAAGTACTTTTATCTCATCAATTGTGTAATTGGGCTTGTCAGGGATTAAGTCCATAACATTTTGGTAGGCATCTCTAACAAACAGCTTTATCTGTGGATGCTTTTTTAGAGCATCATAAACAAATTTCTCTATTTTATTCATAAAAATTTTTAACTATATATGTAAGTGCATCATAATTGTATTTACAATATTGAGAGAGTTTCATTTTACCTGTCGATGCGTGTTCTCTGTCAACTACTTTGATGGAAGGATAATATGTTACTTTTTTTTCTATACGCTTAACCATTTCTGCTAGGAATATTTCCTCGCAAAACAGAAAGACAGGATAGTCCATTCTTGGTATTGATAAGAACAAGTCGTTGGTGAAAATCATAAAAGACCCGTGTCCAGCATAAATCTCTTGTTGAGGTTGTGACGTGATAATGCTGAGGCTTTTCCGCCTGTATAAAGTGTGGGCATAAAAATGCCAAAGGTGAGGAAAGAAGAATAATAAACGTAACAGTTGAAGTCGTTTTTTACTATATCTGTTCTTTATTTTGGGGTTTACATCTCTTTTCTCACTTCCAGAATATATCGAGGGTGCAATCCATGCAGTTCTCCTATCAATGTTAAGTTCCTTAAAACTCTCAAAGAAAGACTCTTCTACAAACACATCAACATTTGAAATGATAATGTAATCAAATAAAGCTACATCTTGGTCGTATATCGTTTTTAGGGCTGCACTAAGATAGCCTGGGTTCTTATAATTGTGGATATTAATACTAATATGTTCGTTGGTGATATTGCTTGTGTCTAATTCCTTGGGTTGTGGCGAATTATCAGCTACACAAATATCTATTTGTATTTGATTATCATTAGCTTTTTCGTATGCACGACAAATTGCACTGATATAATTTGTCAACATATCGTATGAATTGTAATTTACGGGGACAAACAAAAATCTCATAGTGACTATTTATTAACTTTGAATATGTGTATCCTGCTCTTCTGGCTTATTAGGTATATCCTGTATGAAAGATAATATGAAATACGCCAAAAAGAACATAACAATATAACTTGTGTACGCAAAGAAAGAGGTGGCAAATGACCACATTAAATATGCATAAATGGCGGCTAAAAGTGTTTGGTTTAATACAATATAATTGCGGAGTTGTAAATTCGTAAAGCTCATTTTGCTTAAAAAACCCGCTAATCCCATAAATAATATACTTAGCCACGGTCCAAAGTCTTCAATAAGCAATCTGAATCCTGTAAACACATTGGAAATTATTAATTTGCCATTTAATCCGATGTTATAAAACTCTTGATAGGCTCCTTGAAGTCGCTCTAGTAATCCCAAGGGATTTGAAATCCCCCAAAAGGTTTTTGCACCATATGTGAGATCTAAGAAATCGTACGAATCAAACCAAATACAGAAACATGAAACACTTCCAACAACATAGCCTATGAACTTGTCTGTGGTAAGTCCGATGGTTTTTTCATTTAATAATCCGAATCGTAATGTCAAAGATATAAATAGTATAATCATTACAAGCGAAAAGCCAATGAATGTGTATAAGATGCGCTTTAGATTTAGTTTAATTGGTAGCCTGTAGCTATATGAACATATAATAAAACCAGCAATCCATAGGAAAATGCAGGTTATTAGTCCCATTTTCATCGCTTGAGTTAGTGCAACTAACAGACCAGAAAGAAGTGTTAATATGGATAGAATCTTGGTAAGTTTTGTTCCAAGCCTGTAGCAGAAACCTCCAATCAATGGAGCTGTGTATGAGAATATTAAAAATGCTTGATTAAAAGTATTTGTTATATCCCTACCAGAATATCTGTCTTCTGATATTGTTTCGTTCATATTTAGAATTGCACTAATACTAAACAATGATGACAATTTGAAACCATGAAGTGTCAAAGAATAAAGAGGGTTTACAAGTGAAAGGATAAATAGGATGATTAAAAAGGCATTTCCATATTTCTTGTTGTAGACAAGAACTTGTTTGGAGTTATCTTTAGGATTATAATATGCTTCACAAAAGATGGTACTGAATACAAATGCGAAAACGCATGTAAAAATATAAAGAATGCCTTCAGGTTTGATGATAATAATGTTCTGAAATAGTACTACCAAACCAATCATTGCTATCCAAAGAGCTGCAAAAACACCTGCGGGCTCAAGTCGTAGAATGTATTTCCACGATAGTTTAAGTAGGATGATGATTATTGCAATGAAAATTATAGTCATATGAATTTATGCTTGATAGGGTTTCTTGATAATATGCCAAGTTATCCATGAGAGAACTCCTTGAAGCAAAGATACTGCAACATACGACCATGCTAGTTGGACGAGGGAAGAGAAATGGGAAAAGGCAAAAATCATTGCTATGAGGCTTATCCCAAGTATTATGGTGTTGTATGGTATAACAGAAATTGCGTCAATAGGATTACGATATAGCAGATATATTGCTTGAGGCAATACTGATAAAATCATTATCCGCGAGAGATCTGACGTCATAAGATAACTCTCAGAAAAGAAAAACGATGTTAGGAAATTAATGAATACATATATAAAAGCAACAATGGCGATTGCTGACAACAAATATGCCAGAGTAAGTTTGTTTATAAAAATGTTAGCCCTTTGCAAATCTTTATTTGCTAGGCTCTCAGAGACATAGGGAAGCAGAATTATTCCCATAAAAGAATATAATGGGGTGACCATTGTTACGAAGGTGATTCCAACGGAAAAATAAGCCGTTGGTTGTAATCCTAGAGAATTGCTAATATATATCAAAGGGAATGCGGAAAGCGAAAAAAGAAAGAAATCGGCTACCAATCTTCCGGATGAATACCTTATAACGGTATTAAGTTCCGACTTAACTTCTGTTAATGTTACGTGTGGCATCCTCTTAATCGCAAACTCTCTGCCAAGATATATCGTAACAAGAATAGCTGTGATGATAAGCCATGCCGTGAACACAATTTTAGTAGTTAGAAATGGAAATAATATCAATGGCAGAATAATGGCTGTTTGTACTGTTAATTGTGTGCCATTATACCATTTAAAGTTACCAGTGCCCCGGTAGTAGGCAAATGTAAATTGAGCCATAGCCAAAACAAATGCATATGCAATGGCAATTATGAATAGCGAGTTGTTTCCATATTCTCCAAGAATAATTGATTGCATCTCCTTATTAAGTATTCCACAGATAATACAAATGAGAAGAGTTATACCTATAATGTATATAAGGGTTGCAATCAATAATGGAACAATAGATTTTGGTTCGTTTCCTTTTTTATAGAGTGGAATATAGCGGGGAAGGGCAATTCCTACTCCAGCAAGCATAACGAACGAAAGGACTTGAATACTTCGTTTAATAAGGTTGTATTGCCCAAAGTCGTCAACGCTTAATCTATTGCTCAGTATTTTCGTTACAGCAAAGGCACAAAGCATTATCGCCATCTGGATAGTAAATGTCCAGATGACGTCCTTGCTCATTTTGGATTTTAGTCCGATACTCATCTTCTAGCGTTTCGTTCGCGAACAAAGATGGTGCATGCTGGTATGAAGAGACCCAATAAGATTGCGCCAAAGAGAATGTTCTTTGTGATAGGCGCACTCTGCTCTTTTACTCCAAGTGGCGGGGTCAGTACTCTTATATCCGACTTCATCTCCTTAGACATTTGGAACTCCTCACGCTTCTGAAGTAAGAAGATATAAACTTCGTTTAGCACTTTCCAATCGCGTTCGTCTGACAATCCGCCAATAGCTTTCTTTGGGGCAGAGGCTATCAGCTGCTTGCCTTCGTTCTCCTTAGCACTTACGCCCTTCAACTGCAACTGAAGTTGTTTTACTGCGTTATCTGCTGATGACAATACTGCATTGTGCATAGCTGCGAGTTGCTGGTCGATGTCCTTAACGATAGGACTCTCTTTGCTAGAACTTGCTATGATCTTATTACGCTGAAGCTGCAACTTGTTGTATTCGCTGACTTGATCTGCCAGTCCTTTGTTGTCTGATACAAGCAATGCTGGCAACAACTCGTCTTTCTTTGACTCATCGCGCAGATAGTCGCGAATGGCTTTTGCTACATATAGCTGATTACTCAACTCCATGTGAGCTGTAGAAATATCCTTGGCTCCCTCAGCATATACCTTTGCCATTACTTCCAGGTCGGGCATCATGGTCTTGCTCTTGTAATCAGCCACACGCTGGTCCAGACTTCTTAATTCCTGATCAAGCGAGGCAAGTCTCTCCAATACATATTTCTCTGACACAGCCATCTGGGCTTCTCTGTCATCGTTGGCTTCCTTTCTGTATTCTGCTATGATGGCGTTGATAACGTCAGTTGCACGCTGTTTTGATACATCTTTATATTTAATGTCGATAATCGAAGCGTCGCGACTACCAACAACTATGTTTAATCTCTTCTTCTTGATGAACTCAACCATCGACATTGGTTCTATGCGCTTAACTGTGATAGTAACCTCGTCGTCTTGCATCTTGCTCAGGAATGGGGTGGGGGTTATCTCAATGTTGCCAATCGAACTCTTAAGTGTCTGTCCCACTTTTCCTGTAAGCTCGTCGCTATACTTGTCGTCATTCTTCTTTATCTTGTAAATCTTTACGTTTCCGCTCTTGGTCAGGTCTAGCTTCATCGTTACATCGTCTTCGTCAGTGATGTTCTTGAATGCAACGTTGATGGGGAGTTCCTCGCCATATAGTTCTTTGTTGCGGATGCCCTTGATGGTGTAGGTCATATCGAGATGCAGTTGGTTAACTACATTCAGTATGAGCCAAGGTGACTGCATGGCATAGAGTTCATTATATACGTTTGATGAACCACCAAATCCGATAAGACCTCCAAGGTCGGCAAGTCCGCCAAGCTGGCCCATCAGTGCTCCCATTGCGCTATCGTCTTTTACCAATACCTGTGCGCTTTTGGTATATTTGGGGTGGGTTACTATCAGATATGCTATTGCCAGCAACAGAACTACTGAAACTGAAGTGACAAACCACTTCCACTTATTTAGGCATGCTTTAATAAAACTCTCTATTGTCATTGCTTTTTCCATGATTCTTCTGAGGGATTACTTAAATACAAGTACGGCTATTGTGGTGAGGACTGACATGGCCGACAGCCAGAATGATGCCTTGGTTACCTCGCTGGCGTTGGCTGTGGCCTGACGCTTGCGATAGTTGTTGGGCTCTACGTATACCACATCGTTCTGCTGCAGTATGTAGGCTGGCGATTTCATCAGAGCATCTGTGTTCTGCATGTCTACCACGTAAACTTGTTGTTGTCCGTCTTGCATTCTTATCACTTTCACGCTGTTGCGATTACCATAAAGGGTCATGTCGCCAGCTTGGCTCAGTGCTTGCAGCAGTGTGGTCTTGTCGTTCATAAATGTGTAGAATCCTGGTGTGGTCACCTCGCCAAGAATCGAGAATCCCATATTCTGGAATTCTATTGTCACTACGGCATCCTTAGCTGCATCTTTTGCCTCAAGCAGTTCTTTCAGCTTAGCTGCTAGCTCTGTACGAGTGCATCCAGCGGCCTTAACCTTGCCGATAAGTGGAAAGTCGATGTTGCCATCAGGATCGATGGTATATCCAGATGTGCCCTGGCCCTGATTGAGCGATTGCACCTCTGATGTACCAATAACCTGTGTGGTTACTGGCAGATTAAGTACGTTGTTAAGCTCTGCCGACTTGGTGTTTACGATTATCGACAACTTGTCGTTAGGCTTCAGCGTTATGCCTTTGCTTTCGGCTATGGCTATGGTTGCGCCGTTGTTTACATCATTAAAGTATGTAATGTTTTTAGGTGTAGAGCAAGCCGAAAACACCAAAACTGCACATACAGGCACTATTAGTTTACGTAATTTCTTATTCATAATTGATTGATAATTCTCTTATTTTAAACGTTAATTCTACCTTATTATTATAGAAATCGGCTGCAAAAATACTAAATATTTGGAAAATAATGTTGTTTATATCCGAAAAAGTGCTATCTTTGCACCCGAATTTGCTAGTGAGCAGTTCGATTTACGACATTTACGTCTTGGGGTTGACTGGATTTGACGGCGAGATGAAATGGTACGTAAGCACGCGGAGGCTTCTTTGGTTCCCTCCATAATCTGAGTCAAGGAAATTATAATTGGCAACAATGAGTATGCTCTCGCTGCCTAATCGAAGTATAGTAGATTACTGGCTTTATTCCTTTACAAGGTAGAGGAACGAGACGTCGCTCCGAGGATGTTGTTCCGAATCCAGAGATTAAGCGGCGCAGGTTAAATCGGAAATAGTCACTGTAGGCTCCGATGCAGGGATGAAGTTTTAGGAGATAAGGTTGCAGTTGGTGGCTTGGGTCTTGCTGCAGCTCGAAAATGAAGGCCAAGATAAGCGTGTAGAAAGCGTATGGTTTCCTTGTGCGGACGAGGGTTCGACTCCCTCCAGCTCCACTTTCTATGTCCTCGCGAAGTTTGGACTTCGTGAGGATTTTTTTTGTTAGTAGAATTCGTTTAATATCTTTATCCATATTCTTTCAATTATAACGTCATAACGTCATTTCGTGAATAACTTTCTGATATTTAGATCATTAGTAATGATGACGTTATATGATGTTATATTCTATAACGTCATGAAATGATGTTTACGAGTTGTTGTATTCGCTGAAACACCTTGTTTCATACGGGGAAACACTTTGTTTCTGCCGTAGAAACACATTGTTTCAGCTGTAGAAACTATCTTTACTTTAGGTTGCTATTTCCTACATATGATGTTTGACGATTTATAATGATGTTACAACGTCATATGTAACTTACTAATAATTAGCAAGTTAATTGGATTATGACGTTATGATGTTGTTTTTACTATTCTTCCTCAGTTGATGTGCGGAGGATGATGGAGGTGGCACCAAGCGTAAAAAGGGTGCCATCGCTGATGACGCGACGCTCTTTTGGGGTGAGCTCTACATTATCTATAAATGTGCCTGTATTGCTGTTGTTGTCTTTCAGGGTGTAGCGCAGGCCGCCACGCTTGTCGCGACTAACGGTGATAGTGCAATGATTCAAGTCTACACTGGGATCGACTGTCTCGAAAGCTGTGTTGGCTGGGTTGCCCTTCTGATAGCGACCAATAATGTTGTCGCCCATCTTCAGTGGGATGACCTGCTTGTAATGGAATACGTTTTCGATTACAACAATCGAGCCGCAACCCTGTTCGTTGGCCTGCTCATCAGGATTCTCGTCCTTCTGTCGCTCACGAAGCTTGCTCACACCGATGCGTATGCCAAACTCCTTGCCGCAGTCAGGGCACTTGAATACTAACGACTGACCAGCCTCGTACTTGGTCTCGTCGAAGGTGATGTACTGGTCGCACTTGGGGCAGCGTACTCTCTTCATTACTTGCTCTTTTCGTTATATTTGTAAACCCAAGCCTCTTCCAGATCTTTCTCGTGATTCATCTTCTGGAGCTGCTTGTATGCATCGGCCTGATCGGCGTAGTTGCCATAAACTATGCGGGTTACATTGTTGTGTACATATATCTCTGCACCCTCGTATCCGCGCTTGGCCAGTTGGCTGATGAAGTCTTCAGCATTGTGCTTAGAAACATGGCTGGCCAATACTATGCAATATCCCTTGCGTATGGCTGGGGCTGTATCGGTCTTGACTGTCTCGGCAGGTTTTGCTGGCTTGATGGTGTCAAGGATAGCTTCGGCTGTCTTGTCAGTAGCAGGCTTCTGTACATCTTTGCGCTTGTAGTCGATGGCGCTGGTGTTGCTGTCCTTAGATGTCATCATGCCAAGCAGCAGCTGATTGTTGAGCGTGTTGATAGTGCTCTTCATCAGCTCAGTCTTGCCAGTAGGCATGGCCACAAAGAATACTGCCAACAGGATAGCAGCTACGGCAACGGCATTGCGAATCCATGAGAACTTTACTCGAACAACATCGGCATCGTTTTCATCGATATCCACAAGGTTCTGATGCAGAATGCTGTTAACCTCGGGCTCTAGCTTAACTACCTTCTCTTCGGCTACAGCTGGCTCTGGCATGTTAACCACGTTGAGCTTCTTCATCTCAAACGAGTTGAGGCCATACAGACTTGGGGTGAGTATTCCAGCCTCGCATGGGGTGAAAACAAAGTTTCCATCCTCATTAAGCTCTAATACACCTATATTATTAAGCTCGAAGCGGCCTTCGTTCTGCAGATGCTGCATCAGTTCGTTCACTTCGTCGTCGATACGCTGGATGGCCTCTGGATAGCTGATATCGTAAGCCTCGATATACGACTGGGCCAGAAGTGAATCGTTAATCTTAAGTTGAGGGTTAAAACCTAATGTACGGAGTGGGGGGAGGAAAGCCTGTTCGTCTTCCTCGTATCTTGCTTCAACATGATGCGCCATAAAGCCTCCGAGATTGGGCACAATCACGCAGTCGTTGTTGAGCAACAATATCTCAATATGTCTATTCAATTCAATCACGGCTGCAAAATTACTGCAAATTTTCGACATAAACAAATAAAAGAAACTTAAAATGCTTGTGAAATAGAAAATTTTAGTGTACCTTTGCAGAAAAATAGTGATTAGGTATATATAAATAGGTAGATGAAGAATCTTTTGACGATATCACTCATGGCGATTGTGCTGGTGGCATGTAACCAGAACAACTCTTCTGTACTGCCAGACGATAAGGAAGCTAAGGAGATGCTTCAAGGCGTTTGGGTAGACGGAGAGAGTGGTGACGTGTCGTTCCGTGTGAATGGTGACACCATCTACTTTGCCGATGCCACCAGCATGCCTACTTACTTCCGTATCTACGAAGATTCGCTATATCTTGCATCTGGTACAGCCTATGGTATAGTTAAGCAGACAGAGCATCTGTTCTGGTTTAATAATCAGAATGGCGACCTGCTGAAACTGAAGAAGAGTGATGGTGATGACGACGATCAGGAGCAATCGGCTCCTAGCGTATTGACCTATACTCATCAGGTAAAGATAGACTCTGTGGTATCGTACAACAATAATCGCTATCACTGGTATATCGCCATCAATCCTACTAAGTATAAGGTAACCAAGCGTACGTATAATGATGATGGACTGGAGGTGGAAAACGTGTATTACGACAATATTATGCACGTAAGCGTTTTCCAGGGGGCCACAAAGATATACTCGAGCGACCTGCACAAACAGCAGTATAAGGGCTTGGTGCCAGAGTCATTCCTGGATGAGGCTATCTTGGCAAATATGGAGTTTAGCCATATTGATGCAGATGGCTTGCACTTTAATGCCACACTGTGTATACCTGACGGTGCTACTTGCTACATGGTAGAGTCGACCATCAGTTATACAGGCGTGCCTTCGATGAAGTTGGTGGAGTATTAATCCTTCTGCTCAATCCAAGCGTCGAGCAGCATTCTTGCTATCGAGAGTTTTTCTGGAATAGTTGGCAGGTTGTCCTTACGGAACCAGCCTCCCTTAGCTATCTCGCTCTTCTGCAGATGGATATCGCCTGACACGTAATCGGCATTGAATCCTACCATTAGTCCGCAAGGGTAGGGCCAAGGCTGCGAACCAAAGTAGCGGATGTTCTGAATCCTTACGCCGGTCTCCTCGAATGCCTCGCGGGCAACGGCTTCTTCGAGTGTTTCGCCAGTCTCGACAAATCCGGCCACCAGTCCGTAGAAATCTGTACGGAAGTTCTTGGCGCGAACCAATAATACTTCGTCGCCCTTATGTATCAGCACTATGACTGCTGTGGCCAGTTGTGGCCATATCTCCTTGCCGCACTCTGTGCATTTCTTCGATATCTCTGTATCCATCTTCATTGGAGCGCCACACACACCACAGTATTTGGTGTTGGCGTCCCAATAGAGCAGTTCCTGGCATTTACCAGCTTTCTGATAGAGCGACTTCTCGAGTTTGTAATATGATTGGCGCAATCCGCACATCTCGTATCGAGGGTCGTCGCAGATGGGATGGTCTATCTTGTATGTCTTTACCTCGATGCCATCCAATGGGGTGACGCTCATCACGTTGGTCCAAGGCTTTACCTCCGTTGGAGGTTCTTCCTGAAAGGGTATGGTATACCCGCCGTCAGGAGTCTTCTCTAACAGTAGGTCTTCTTTGCAGAATACGAAATAATGTTGTTTCATTTTCCGAACAGTTGTTTACGGTCTCTCTCAAGTGCTGGCTTTACCCAAGCCTCAGGGATAAATTTCCAGTTGTTGTTCTTTTGTGGATCTATGGTTCCCAGTCGCTTGATTTCTTCTGTGAGATAGTGGCGCTGATCCAAGTCGGTATGGAAGAGTACACGACTCTCGAGCGAATCCTGAGGGATGCCTGCACCACGAGTAAGCAGCTCGCCACCACCATTGGCGCGATAACTGTTCATCACTACCTTATACCACTTCTTCTCGTCGAATGACTCACCATTCGACATGCGCAGAATCTTAACTTTCTGTCCGTCAGGCTTGGTCAAATCTACCTCATAGTCGATACCGCAAGCTGAATCAAAATTAAATGTATAGTATTGAAAACCAGTGCGTTGCTGGTCTTCCTTAGAATCATCGTTTAGTCTGAGAGCATGGTCACTAGGTGATGTCATAGTGTTGCACCACATATCGTACGAGAACTCCAGGTGTTTCCTTACTTCCTCGCCTGTCATACGCAGTACGAAGAGCAGATTTTCGAATCGATACAGCTTGAACATATCGGCCTGAGTCACCTCGCCAGCATCGATAGTTGTGTCGAATGCCAAGGGGGCATTGAACGAAATGTCGGCCTTAGAGATGCTCATCTGCAGATTGTGGATCAAGTCGGTAAATGCCGAATTGCCAAAGAAACTCTCGCGAGTATAGATGGGATGCTTGAAGTAGCCTATCCGCTGATTAACATAATCCTTAACCTCGTCGATGGTAGGCTGGAAGTGGGCAAGCATCTTCTTGTCAATCTTTTCGTCAAGCACATTTACGATGTTGCCCTTTATCTGTTTCTTTGATAGTTTACCATCCTTGTAAGTCAGGGTAATCTCTGCCTCTGCCACATTAGCTACATAGCATGATGGGTCTATGCACAACACTTTCTCGCCAGCTTTGTTGGTAATAAACATGTTGTGAACCTGATGGTCGTGCCCAAAGAAGATGACATCGAAACCGGGAACCTCGCGGGCTACTGATTCTGTAGCGTCCTCCTCGTATTCGTCGGTCTTGATACCACCATTAAGTCCAGAGTGGAACAGACCGAATATCAGGTCGGGATTTTCATTATCCTTCACATACTTAATCCACTTTTTGGCGCAAGCGGTCATCTCTTCGAACTCCAGACCTTTCCAGATGGACTTGTTGAGCCAGTTGGGGATAGCTGGGGTAATCATGCCGATTACTACTATCTTTACGCCATCCTTATAGTGAACAGAGTAGGGCTTAAGTCCTGTGTAGATGTGCTCAGGGTGTGCTGCAGCATTCTTATACTCCTCCTTTACGATGTTGGCACCAAGCAGTGGGCATCGAACCTCACGAATCCACTTATCGTATACTTTATGACCAGGTTCAATGTCGTGATTGCCCACAGTTTCGGCATCATACTTCATATAATTGATGACAGAAGCTGCTATATTCTCATTTTCAGGCATCACATAGTTCGACCAGTATACACATGGCTGACCTTGCAGAATGTCGCCATTGTCAATCAGCAGGAAGTGGTCGTCGCCGTACTTCTTGCGCTGCTGTTTGATATAGCTGTTGGCACGTGTAAGAGTGCCCCTGATGGGCTTCTTCTCCATGAAATCATATGGGAAGAAATGACCATGCACATCGCTAGTCTCTACGACCTTGATCTTTACGGTCTTAGAGTTCTTTGCCTCTATAGTTGCTGCTGATAACAACGTGGAAATCAGTAGGATATAAATTTTGTTCATCTATATATTAATAGTTTTGTTTCATTAGGAATTCCTCAGCGCGGGTCAAATCCTCAGGGGTGTCGATACCTACTGTTTCGATGTCTGTAAGTCCCACACGGATGCGATAACCATTCTGCAACCAACGTAATTGCTCCAGGCTCTCTGCTTTTTCCAGACTGCTTTGGGGCAGTTTTGTTACCTCGGCCAATACCTCGCGGCGATAAGCATATACTCCAAGATGCTTAAGGAAAGGATACTCGCCAAACCACTCGTTGCGCTCCTTACCTCTAATATAAGGTATAACGCTACGACTGAAATAAAGAGCGAATCCGCGATTATCAGTGACAATCTTTGGCGAATTGGGATTCTCGACAGCCTCGATCGACTCGAAAAGTTTGCCAAGAGTACCAATCTGAGTCTCTGGAGCGTCGAAGAGGTGCATCAGTGTCTCAATCTGCGATGGCTGGATGAAAGGCTCATCGCCCTGAACGTTGATGATTACATCGGCATCCAAGCCAATCTTTTCGGCAGCCTCCTCTATGCGGTCAGTACCACTCTTATGGTCGGCACGTGTCATAACGGCCTTTCCGCCAAATCCGATGACAGCATCGTAGATACGCTGGTCGTCGGTAGCCACATATACATCGTCGAGCACGGTTTTTACCTGCTCGTAAACTCTCTGAATAACTGTTTTCCCGCCCAGTATTGCAAGCGGCTTGCCCGGATATCTTGTAGATGCATATCGGGCAGGAATAATTGCCATAAACTTCATATCGGGTGCAAAGTTAATAAAAAAAATGATGAAAACGCAAAAACTTATAAAATAATAGGTAAGTAATTTGCGCACCTCGATTATTTTGTTTAAATTTGCACACTAAAAAGGATTATTATCAAAATGAATATAAATAAATTATCGATTATAGCACTTACATTGCTGCTGCCATTTAGTGCAGGGGCGCAAAAGATTACACTGGGTTCGACCACAACTAAAGATGGTGGCGAGTATCAAGGCGAAACTGTTATGGGTAAACCTCATGGCAAGGGTAAGGCCGTGTATAAAAACGGTAACTGGTATGAGGGTGACTACGTAAAGGGCAAGCGCCAGGGCTTTGGTGTATACTCATTCTTTGATGGCGAGAAGTACGAGGGTGAGTGGTTCCAGGACCAGCAGCACGGCAAGGGCACATATTATTTCCTTAACAACAATCGCTATGATGGCTTATGGTTCCGCGATTATCAGCAGGGGCACGGCATTATGTACTATTATAATGGCGATAAGTATGATGGCGAGTGGAAGATGGACAAGCGTTCGGGATATGGAATCTATACATTTGCCAGTGGTGCATATTATAAGGGTTACTGGCTGAACGACAAGAAAAACGGAAAAGGCGTCTACGATTGGGGCGATGGATCGGTGTATGATGGCGATTGGAAGGACAATATGCGTTCGGGCAAGGGTACTTTTAAATATGCCGGAGGTGATGTGTATATTGGTCCTTGGGTAGAAGACGAGATGAATGGTCGAGGTATATATAAGTTCCAGAATGGCGATGTGTACGAGGGTGACTATGTTAAGGGTGAACGTACAGGTCAGGGAATCTTTAAGTATGCCAGTGGCGACAAGTATACAGGCCAGTTCTTTAAGGGCGACAAGCAAGGTCAGGGCACATTTGTGTGGCAGAATGGCGATACCTATGTGGGCCAGTGGAAGGCTGACAAACAGGAGGGACGCGGCAAACTGACCAAAAAGGGTGGTGATACCGTTGAAGGCACTTTCAAGGCAGGCCAGCCCAATGGTGAGTGCGTGGTTCGTTTCTCTGACGGATCAAAGTTCAAGGGCTCCTTTAAGAATGGCCGACGTAATGGTGCTGCTATCGAGGAAGATAAGGATGGCAATCGTTTCGAAGGAACATATATGGACGATGTTCGCGATGGCAATTTCGTAGAGAAAGACCGCAATGGCAAGGTTACTGCTCAAGGCACTTATACCCGCGGACACAGACAAGCAAAATAACAAACAACTTAAATATTTACCAATTATGATTATTGATACTATTGAAAATCTCGGCAAATACACAACGCTCAATCCGTTGATTGCCGACGTGGTGGAGTTCTTAAAGAGCCACGATCTTCACACCATGGAAGAGGGCAAATACACAATCAAGGGCAGTGACTTGTCTGTGAATGTGCAGGTTGCCAAGCAGCGTACTAAAGATACTGCATTCATCGAGACCCATATCGAGATGGTTGATATCCAGATACCTATCACATGTGCTGAGACATTCGGCTATTCGCCACTGTGCGATCTTCCTGCATTCGAGTATAATGCCGAGAAGGATATCACAAAGTATGGCGACACCAAGCCCCAGACTTATGTTACTGTAAAACCAGGACAGTTTGTCATCTTCTGCCCACAAGATGGTCATGCTCCATGCATCATCGAGGAGAGTGAAATAAAGAAAGCTATTTTCAAAGTAAAAGCATAATATAACTATGGAAACGAAGAAAAAATCAGCAAAGAAGCCTGCTGCGAAGAAGGCTAAGGCAGTTAAGAAAACTGCTCCCGCACAGCCAGAACATATCGGACTGGTGCGTAACGACTCTTGGTTGGAACCTTTCGAGGGGGCTATCCGTGGACGTCATGACCATGCTGTGTGGAAGATTAACCAACTGACACAGAACGGCAAGAAGACACTCAGTCAGTTTGCTTCTGGTCATATGTATTTCGGACTGCACAAGTTGGCTAAAGGATGGGTGTTCCGCGAGTGGGCTCCAAACGCTACCGACATCTATCTGATTGGTGATTTTAATAATTGGCAGGAGGACGAGAAGTATCGTTGCAAGCGCATTGAGGGCACAGGCAACTGGGAACTGAAACTAAGCGAGAAAGCACTGAAACATGGTCAGCTATACAAGATGAAAGTAAAGTGGAATGGGGGAGAAGGCGAGCGTATACCTGCTTGGTGCCGTCGTGTGGTACAGGATGATAACACCAAGATATTCTCGGCTCAGGTATGGAATCCTGAGAAGAAATATGAGTTCAAGAAGAAGAACTTCAAGCCTAAGAAGAATCCATTGCTCATATACGAGTGCCATGTGGGAATGGGACAGGATGCCGAGAAGGTAGGATCGTATAAGGAGTTTAAGGATAATGTATTGCCACGAGTAATCAAGGATGGCTATAACTGTATCCAGGTAATGGCTATTCAGGAGCATCCATATTATGGCTCGTTCGGCTATCACGTATCTTCGTTCTTTGCTCCTTCAAGCCGTTTTGGTACCCCTGAGGAACTTAAGGAACTTATTGATACAGCCCATAAGAATGGTGTGGCTGTGATTATGGATATCGTTCACTCGCATGCTGTAAAGAATGAGGTTGAGGGTCTTGGCAATCTGGCTGGCGATCCTAACCAGTTCTTCTATCCTGGCGATCGTCATGAGCATCCGGCTTGGGATTCACTCTGTTTCGACTATGGTAAGGACGATGTGCTCCACTTCCTGTTGTCTAACTGTAAGTATTGGCTCGAGGAGTTTAAGTTTGACGGTTTCCGCTTTGACGGTGTAACATCAATGCTTTATTACTCACACGGACTTGGTGAGGCATTTGGTGGATATGGCGATTACTTTAATGGTCACGAGGATGATAACGCTATCTGCTACCTCACCTTGGCCAATAAGCTTATTCATGAGGTAAATCCAGATGCAATCACTATTGCAGAGGAGGTATCTGGTATGCCTGGTCTTGCAGCTAAGTTTGAGGATGGCGGATATGGTTTCGACTATCGTATGGCGATGAACATACCTGACTACTGGATCAAGACTATTAAAGAGGTACGCGACGAGGATATCAATGTATGCTCTATCTTCTGGGAGGTAAAGAATCGTCGTCCTGACGAGAAGACCATCTCTTACTGCGAGAGTCACGACCAGGCACTTGTGGGCGACAAGACTATTATCTTCCGTCTGATTGATGCCGATATGTACTGGCACTTTGCTAAGAAGGATGTGAATGATATTGCTCAGCGTGGTATAGCTCTGCATAAGATGATCAGATTGGTTACCGCCGCTGCTATCAATGGTGGCTACCTGAACTTTATGGGTAACGAGTTTGGACACCCAGAGTGGATTGACTTCCCTCGCGAGGGTAATGGCTGGAGCTACAAGTATGCGCGTCGCCAGTGGAATCTGGTAGATAATAAAGACCTGTGTTATCACTGGTTGGGCGACTTCGACCGTGAGATGTTGAAGGTAATCAAGAGTGTTCGTAACTTCCAGAATACGCCTGTAACAGAAATCTGGCATGATGATGGCGATCAGGTACTCTGCTTTATGCGTGGCGATCTGGTATTTGTATTCAACTTCTCGCCCACACGTAGTTATACTGATTATGGATTCCTGGTTCCAACAGGATCGTATAAGGTGGTGCTTAATACCGATTCGAAGGACTTTGGCGGAAACGGATTTGCTGATGATACTGTAACCCACTTCACTAATTATGATCCTCTGTATGTAGCAGACCATAAGGAGTGGCTTAAACTCTATATCCCGGCTCGTTCTGCCGTAGTATTGAAGAAAATTTAAATATGAATTATCGTAAAAAGAAGCAGAATGATAGCGCAACGACCGTACGTGTGGTGTGCGCTATCGTTTTTATACTCTTCTCGTGGTGCTGGCTGTATTACTTTCAGTATGATCTGCTGACAATGGCACAGCACGTTTTAAGTCATGGACTTACGCATTACAATCGCCTGGTTGGTGCTATAGTTGTTACTGTGGTCCTGATGCTACTCCAGAATTTAGTGTCAAAAGTAACTCGCCTCGGTAAGAGTTTCTATGCGCTAACCTTCTTTCCATCGATGTTGTCGCTAGGCATGCTCACCAACATCGTTCCAGAGCCGGATGGAGGGATAAACCATGAGTTCTCTGGTTGGCTATGTCTGCTGATACTCATTGCATGGGGTGGTGTCTCATACGTTGTAACCAAACTGCAGGAACTGGATGATGCTCCTAATCCTAACATCTTTTCGCGTACGATGTGGGTAAACCTGCTCATCATGGTATTTATGATGATGAGTGTGGCTGGTATAGGTAATACCGATGCTGTATTTCATTATCGTATGAGAGCAGAGCGAAGTCTGCTTGATGGTGATATTGAGGGAGCCCTCGTAGCAGGTAAGAAATCGTTGGAGTGCGATGAGAATCTTGTAATGTTGCGTATGCATGCTTTGGCTCGTCAGGGGACGCTAGGCGAAAAACTGTTCGAATACAAAGTCTGTGGTTCGAGTAAGACGATACTTCCTACTGATAGTTCTTCTGTATTGTTGTTATATCCTAAGGATAGCATCTATAAGTTTATAGGTGCTGTACCTGCATACAAGATGGAACCAATGCATTATCTGGAATTGGTTCAGCGCAGAGATTCTGTTCCAAGAAAGGTTGTGACAGATTATATGCTTTCTGGCTATCTTATTGACAAGCAGATTGATGCATTTGCTCGTGAGGTGAAGAAACATTATGCGCTAAACGATAGTTTGCCCAAGCATTATCGCGAGGCGTTGGTGCTGTATGGTCATCTTCGCTCAAAGCCTGTTGCTGTTTACCGCAATGCTGTGATGGATGAGGATTACGACAATTTCCGTGAGTTACGTAACAAGTATCCACAGAAGATGGAACAGAAAGGTAAAATGGCTGAGCAGTATTTTGGAACCTATTGGTTCTATTACTGGTATGAGTAAAAAATAAAGCCTCTCGGAATCCGGGAGGCTTTTATAATGATTATTTGTAGAGATATCGTTTAATACTCTTCTTAGGAGTCTTCTCGAACTCTTCCATGTGAATCTCAATTTCTGAGATCTTCTCGTATGCAGGAATAAGTTCGTTGAGGCCATTACGGTTCTGCTCCATGATATTCTGCAGATCTTCTTCTGAGAATCCCATATTCTTAGCTTCGTCCATATCTGGGTGAACCAAAGCCACAAGCTTATTGTCGCGCTGTACCACGATGCTCTCAATTACCATTGTCATCGAGTTCAACTTATCCTCGATTTCCTCAGGATAGATGTTTTGTCCGTTAGGACCAAGCAGCATATTCTTCGAGCGGCCATTGATGAACACGTTGCCATCGGCATCCATTGTTCCAAGGTCGCCTGTATGATACCATCCGTCGCGATCAATAGTCTCGGCAGTAGCCTCAGGGTTCTTATAATAACCCAACATTACATTAGGACCCTTGGTAAGAATCTCGCCAGGGATGCGCTGTGGATCGGGCGAAACAATCTTAACCTCCTGATGCAATGCTGCACTACCACACGAGCCAAGTGCAAATGTATGCCAGTCGCGATAGCAGATGATTGGGGCACACTCTGTAGCGCCATAGCCTACGGTGTATGGGAAGTCAATACGCTTCAAGAAGCGTTCTACCTCCTGATTAAGCGCTGCACCACCTATGATTACCTCGTACATGTTGCCACCAAAGGCTTTGAGCACTTCCTGGCAAATCATCTCGCGTACCTTCTTCGAAATAACAGGCATCTGGAGCAACAAGCGCATACGGTTGTTCTGTATCTTTGGGAATACCTTCTTGCGGATAATCTTCTCGATAATCAGCGGAACCGCAATTACAATTCTTGGACGAATCTCGGCCAAAGCCTGTGCAATGATAGCTGGCGAAGGAACACGATTAAGATAGTAAACATGGCAACCATGCAGGAACTCGAAGATAAACTCGAACGCCATACCATACATGTGGGCCATTGGTAACATCGAAATAACCTTGTCGCCTGCTTTGATTGTGGTGCCAAGTACACTCATGGCAAAGTCGAAGTTTGACCAGAGTGCACGATATGGTAGCATAACTCCCTTAGAGAATCCTGTTGTTCCGCTGGTGTAGTTGATTACAGCCAACTCCTCAGGACTCTGCTCCTGATAATAGTTTACGTGCTCCTTACGGAAATACTTAGGGAATTTCTTTCCGTACAACTCGTTGAGATGCTCACGGGCATAAGTAAGCTTGTCTGTGCGTGATACCATCAGCGAGTAGTCGGGATTGTTGATGATACCTTCGAGTGTAGGCATTGCCTGGGGATCGATAATTGTAGCCACATGGTCGCCCACAAAGAGTAGTCTAGCCTCTGAGTGGTTTACGATGTTGTGCACCTGTTCAGCATTGAACTCGTGCAGAATGGGCACAGCTATAGCACCGTATGTAAGTGTGGCCAGGAAAGCCACTGCCCATTGTGATGAATTGCGTCCGCAGAGAGCAATCTTGTCGCCCTTCTGGATACCGCTGTTTTCGAAAAGTATATGCAACTTTTCGATTTTTCTGGCTACGTCATGAAACTGCAGTGTCTGGCCCTTGAAGTCGGTCAGCGCATCGCGATCCCAATTGTCAATGATACTTTTCTGTATCAGAGCGTTAAAACTAGGTATATGTTCCATAAGCTATTAGTTATTCTTATATAGGTAGCGTTTTATACTTTTCTTTGGCGTCTTGGCAAATTCTTCGTCCTGAAGTTCTATTGCCGAGATGCGACTATAGGCAGGAAGGATGCTGTTAAGCTCCTGACGGTTCTGCTCCATAATGTCTTCTAACTCCTCACGGGTAAAGCTTACAACCTCGTCCTTGTCGGGGTGAACGAGCGCAACGAGCTTATCGCCACGCTGAATGATAAGGCACTCAGAAACCATAGCCATTGCATTCAACTTGTCTTCTATTTCCTCAGGATATACATTCTGGCCATTAGCGCCAAGCAGCATATTCTTAGAACGTCCGCGGATAAAGATATGTCCACTTTCGGCCATTGTGCCAAGGTCGCCAGTGTGATACCATCCATCCTTGTCGATGGCTTCATTGGTAGCTTCTTCGTTCAGATAGTATCCCAACATCATGTTGGTTCCCTTGGTAACAATCTCGCCTGGAATATTCTGTGGATCGGGACTAAGGATCTTAACCTCCATACGGTCAACAGGCTGTCCGCACGAACCACCGATAAAGTCGTGGTAATCAGAGAATGAAATCAGTGGAGCGCACTCTGTGGTGCCATATCCTACTGTGATTGGGAATCCGATTGAAAGTAAGAATTCCTCAACTTCCTTAGACAATGGAGCACCACCCACGATAACCTCATAAAGATTTCCTCCGAAGGCATTATAAACCTCCTTGCAGATGCGGTTCTTTACCTTCTTACTAACCACAGGCATAGTAAGCAGCAGTCGCATACGATTGTTCTGTATCTTTGGGAATACCTTCTTGCGGATAATCTTCTCGATAATCAGTGGTACTGTAATGATACACGCTGGCTTAACTGTAGCAAATGCTTCGGCAATGATGGCTGGACTCGGGAGACGTGTCAAGAAGAACAGGTGACATCCGTTGCAGAATCCGAAAAGGAATTCTACTGCCATGCCATACATATGTGCCATAGGCAGAATGCTAAGCATGTTGTCGCCGGCTTTTACGTTACGACCAAGCACTCGTATGATAAAATCAACGTTGCCCCATATTGCGCGATAGGGCAGCATCACACCTTTAGAAAATCCTGTGGTGCCACTAGTGTAGTTGATCAATGCCAGTTCCTCGGCCGAGTCCTTGTGGTAGTGAACATTCTCTGCTCTGAATGCCTTTGGGAACTTGCTGCCAAACATCATATTAAGATGTTCGCGCGCGTACGTAATCTTCTCCGATCTCGAAATATACAGCGAGAAGTCGGGGAGGTTGATAATTGCCTCAAGGGCAGGCATTGCTTCTGAATCGATAGTTTTTACAGCAAAATCTCCAATAAACAAGAGTCTGGCACCAGAGTGATTCACAATATTCTGAATCTGCTCACCATTAAACTCGTGCAGAATGGGTACTGCAACGGCTCCATAAGTGAGAGTGGCCAGAAAAGCAACAGCCCAGTGAGCAGAGTTGCGGCCACAGATCGCAATCTTGTCGCCCTTAACTATACCACTGTTCTCGAACAATATATGGATCTTCTCGATTTTGCGTGCAACGTCGTGAAACTGGAGCGTAATGCCCTGATAATCAGTAAGGGCATCTTGGTCCCAGTTCTTCACTATGGCTTTTTCTATTAAAGCATTAAAACTGCTAAATTCTTCCATGAAAACTGCACAAATTTTGAAATTTTGTGCAAAGGTAATGCATTTTTTGCACACTACCAAATGTTTTTGTGCAATTTTTCAAAAAATTATTCGTATCTCATCGATTTCGCTGGGTGAATGTGCGAAATCAAGAAACTTGGAGCAATCAAAACGAAAACACAGATAAGCAATGTGGCCAAATTGATCATTACAATTAGAGGAATGTTTAGCTCCATAGGAGCTTCGCTCACATAGTAAGTCTGTGGATCGAGTGTGATAATTCCGGTGTACTGCTGAAGCAATACAAGGCCTATACCTACGATATTGCCAAACAACAGTCCCTGACTGATGATAAACACAGAGAACCACAAGAAAGTGTGGCGGACTGTCTTGTTTCTGGCACCTAGTGCCTTAAGTATTCCTATCATCTGTGTACGCTCCAGTATAATAATCAGCAGTCCGCTAATCATTGTGAAACCTGCTACACAAACCATAAGTGTTAGGATAATCCAAACATTTATGTCCAACAACTCTAGCCATGAGAATACCTGTGGGTAGAGCTCGTAGATGGTATCTGTGGTAAGAGCGTTGCCCTGTTCGTCGCTGGTGCGGTTTACATTATCTATAAACTGGTCGGCAGTTTCGACCAAACGGTCGAAGTCTTTTACGATAACCTCTATGCCTGTGGCCTGATTATCAGTCCAGCCGTTTAACTTGCTGGCTGTATATAGGTCGGTGAAGCATAGTGTCTCGTCGAACCGCGTCATGTTGGTTTGATATATACCGCTGACAGTGAACTTGCGGGTTCTCACATCTTCGCCATCGATAAAGTAGCCATACACACGATCGCCTGCCTTCAGACGCATCTTGTCGGCAATCATCTTTGATATCAGTAGCTTATAATGGCTTACTGAGTCGCTGAACTCAGGGATACTACCTTCTACAAGATGCTTGTGCAGGAATGTTGTGTCGTATTCTGCAGCTATACCTTTAAAGGCTACTCCAAGAAAATCCTCGTCTGTTTTCAGTATTCCTTGGGTAGTGCTGAATCTTTCGGCATGTGCCACTCCATCTATCGACTCTATAGCTTTCATCAGACTGTCGTTTGCGCAAATGGGGTGTGGGTCACTACCGTTGTAGTTCATTATGTTGTGCACCTGGATATGACTACCAAATCCCACCACTTTATCGCGGATGGTGTGCTTGAATCCTAGTACCACACTTACCGTTATTATCATCACAGCCAAGCCTATAGCCACTCCGATGGTAGCTATACGAATAGCTGGGCGACTCACTTTACGTTTGTCGCCCTGATCGCTATAAATTCGTTTGGCTATGTATAACGGTAGATTCATTCTTCGTCTACTCGTCCTGGATACTGTTCAAGAGCCTTGCGGAGCACTACCAATGCGCGCTCAAGGTCTTGCTTTTTAAGTACGTAGGCTATACGGACTTGATTGATACCTGCACCTGGAGTAGTGTAGAATCCTGCAGCAGGAGCCATCATTACAGTTTCGCCTTCATACTCAAACTCAGAAAGACACCAACGACAGAACTTCTCTGCATCATCAACAGGCAGTTTTGCTACTGTGTAGAAAGCACCCATAGGTATTGGTGAGTAAACACCTGGTATGCGGTTCAGTCCATCAATCAGACACTTACGGCGTTCTACGTACTCATCGTATACATCGCGATAGTAGTCTTCGGGTGCATCAAGTGATGCTTCAGCAACAATCTGTCCGATAAGTGGGGGAGAAAGACGTGCCTGACAGAATTTCATCACTGCCTTACGTACCTCTGCGTTCTTTGTGATAAGTGCTCCGATACGGATACCGCACTCGCTGTAGCGCTTAGATACTGAGTCGATAAGGATTACATTCTGCTCAATGCCTTCCAAGTGGCAGGCTGAGATATATGGTGAACCTGTATAAATGTATTCGCGATATACCTCGTCGGAGAACAGGTATAGGTCATACTTCTTAACCAGATCGCGAATCTGGTTCATCTCGCGACGTGTGTAAAGATAACCCGTTGGGTTGTTAGGGTTACATATCATAATAGCGCGCGTGCGCTCGTTGATAAGCTCTTCGAATTTTTCAACCTTAGGAAGCGAGAAACCCTCTTCGATGGTTGTGGCAATGGTGCGGATCTTGGCTCCCGCTGAGATTGCGAATGCCATATAGTTGGCGTAAGCAGGCTCTGGTACAATGATTTCGTCTCCTGGGTTCAGACAACTCAGGAATGCAAAAAGCACGGCCTCGCTACCGCCGCTGGTGATAATGATATCATCGGCTGTTACGTTGATATTGTACTTGGCATAATAGTCAACCAGTTTTTCGCGATAGCTCTGATAACCCTGCGAGGGTGAATACTCCAGGATCTCACGGTCTATCTGCTTCAGAGCATCAAGTCCTACTTGCGGCGTTGGCAGGTCTGGCTGACCGATGTTCAGGTGGTACACTTTTGTACCTCTTTTCTTTGCGGCTGCTGCTAGAGGAGCGAGCTTTCTGATTGGCGACTCGGGCATCTCTAGTCCGCGAACTGATATCTCAGGCATCTTTCTATTTATTTTACCATTTTACATTTTTTCGGCGCAAAGGTACAACTTTTTTTTAAAAACGCGTCTTTTTTTGGATTTTATATTGTACTTTTGCACCAAAATTTGAGCAAACGATGAATTTTGAGGAATTATTAGAAACGCGTGACGTCAGAAAAACCACTAAAGTCCGTCTTCCTTACGGCTACTTCTATAAGCGGTTGATTGATGGGAAGTACTCAAACTTCGTGGAGTTTCATGACGAGGTGGCCGATCATGTTGCATTCAGCAATTGTGTTCGCACCGAGGCTGCCGATATGGAGAAAGTGGCCAATAAGCATCAGTTGCACTTCGTGCCCAACGAGGGCGACGGAGGCGTATATGCCATAGCAGTTGAAGTGGGCAATTTTATCACTTTCGAGCAGTTGCTGAATGAGAATCCCTCTGTTATCGCTCGTGAGGAATTTGCCAATGAAACCTTGCGTGATTTGGCAGAACTTACAGAACAGCTCAACGATAAAGGTGTGTATCACGTATGTTTTGCTCCTAACAATGTGCTTGCCCGCAAGAATGATTCCACAGTTCGTTTGCTTTGTCATGGATCATTTTACGCCAAGTTGGATCAGGAGACACTCTATGATGGAGTAGAGGATTTTGTTGCTCCTGAAGTTCTTGCTGGTGGTGAGATTACGGCACGTGCCGATGTGTATTCTCTGGCTAAGTTTGTTACCTGGCTGTATCATTCAGCAGGATTGCCATTCGAGTGGCGCAGGGTTATTGCCAAGGCAACGGCCGAGGACCCTGAGCGTAGATATCAGAGCGTTCACGAATTCTATCATGCTCTTATCAATCATAAGAATATGCGTCGCACCGCTTTGGTGGGCTTTGCGGCAATTGCTATAGCACTGGCCATTGTGGGCAGTTATTTCTATATGTTGCCACAGCCTGAGGCCGTAGAGTATGTGAAAGCTGTAGAAGAGCCGATACCTGATGATCTGCTCGACGAGGATAATGAGTTGTATGGCTTGGGTGCTGATGCCGACTCGGCTACTATTGCTGCCATCGTCGCCAAGCAGATGCGTATGAAGGATTCGCTTACTATCGACGAGAAGGAGATGAAGGAATATCAGGCCAAGGCCGAACAGATCTTCCGTAAGCAGTTTACCAAGGAGGCCGATCGTATATTATCTAAGGTATACAATAATGATAAGATGAATCTGTCGGAAAAGGATTTTATGGCTCGCAGTCGATCTATGACCGAAGAGCTGGCCAAGGCCGAACAGGAACTTGCCAAATCATCAAATCTTGGAAATGAGCGCTCGCAGCGTATTGCCAGCGAGATTATCGACCAGCTCACCACCAAGAAGATGGAGGCACTCGATAAGGATTATTTAGGAATAAAAAAGAATAAAACTGAAAAGAAATGAGAAGTAGAACAGCAATGTGGTTTGAATGCAAGATCCGTTACGAAAAGGTAATGGAAGATGGCTTGCAGAAGAAAGTAAACGAGAATTATGTAGTCGACGCACTCAGCTTCAGCGAGGCTGAAACACGTATTACTGAGGAGATGTCGGCATATATAAGCGGCGAGTTTGAAGTAGCCGATATCAAGAAAGCTGCATATAAGGAGATTTTCTTTACCGATGATAATATCGCAGATAAGTGGTATAAGGCTAAGCTGCAGTTCATCACTATCGATGAGAAGACCGAGAAGGAGAAGCGCAGCACCGTAAACTATCTGGTTCAGGCTGGTTCAATGAACGGCGCTATGAAGAACATCGATGAGGTTATGGGCGGCACAATGATCGACTATGTTATCGCATCTGTAGCCGAGACTACCCTGATGGATGTTTTTGAGTACGGCAAGAAGAATGACAAGCCAGAGTTCGAGCAGCAGTAATGATGGATTACGACGTTAAAACTCATCTGCACGAGGTTATAGACCATTTGCCACAGGGCGTTCGCCTTGTGGCTATCTCTAAGTATCACCCCAACGAATATATCGAGGCTGCATACGAGGAGGGACAACGTGTGTTTGGCGAGAGCCATGAACAGGAACTCCGACTAAAGCATCAGTCGTTGCCGCAGGATATCGAGTGGCACTTTATCGGACATCTGCAGACTAATAAGGTAAAGTATATAGCCCCATACGTAACGATGATTGAGGCTGTAGACTCGCTAAAGCTGTTGCGCGAAATCAATAAGCAGGCCGAAAAGTGTGACCGTCGTATCAAGGTGCTTCTTGAACTGCATATAGCCGAAGAGGCTACCAAGTACGGTCTTACGCTCGATGACTGTCGCGAACTGTTGGCTGCAGGCGAGTGGCGTGAGATGCAGCATGTGCAGATTTGTGGTATCATGATGATGGCTTCGCTCACTGATGATACAGAGCAGATTCGTCGTGAAATGCAGACCGCTCGCGACTTCTTTGATGAGATAAAGGCGCAGTATTTTGCTGGCGATGAGGCTTTCTGCGAGCGATCATGGGGTATGAGCGATGATTATCCCATCGCCCTTGAAACCGGTTCGACAATGATCCGTGTGGGTACTAAGATTTTTGGTCCCCGCGTTTATTAAAATAGTATTGCCCGCGCTTACGCGTAATCTTACCGAAGTTTATCGCATGGGTGGGGCAGTAGTGATAACATGCAAGGCATGATGTGCACCGTCCGTTGTGAATCCACTCGGGCGGTGTTCCTTGTATATTGTCCACAGGACATACCTTGGCACACTTGCCGCACTTTATGCATACGTCATCGTCAACCGTAAATTTCTTGTCGGTAATCATCCGCGCATTAAAGTATCCGCCTATAACGTATGAGTAGAGTCGGGGAGTCGCTCCTTTCTCCAGTTCTTCCACGCCTGTACGTCGCTCGCGTATACATTCTATAATATGTGGCAGTTGCTGGCGGGCAGTTGCTATCTTCCGATGCTCCTTTTCCTCAGTGTCGGTGTACATAAACGGCAGACAGACATAGCTCTCGGGCATGATTACTGAGAACATTGCCGAGGCTTGTAATCCAATATTCGCTAGATCTTTGTTCAGAATGGTCATTGCTTCGCCCATGTTGTCACCGCAGGTTGTTGCCGCCCAGCAGTAGTGCGACTCAACCTTCAACTTGCTGATGAAATCACGTACAATCCTTGGTGGTTGCCATCCGTGAGTGGGGAAACAGAAACCTATTGTCTCTTCCTCGGTTATAGTGTACTCATACTTGTCGTTACGGATAGCATCTGGGATATACACCAGTTCCTCGCCGATAGCATCGGCTATCTGCTCAGCCACCCATCGGGTGTTTCCTGTACCTGAAAAATAGAATATCATTATACGTAAGTTTTGTGGTGCAAAGATACGAATAAGTGACCAAAAAAGGACAAATATCTAAAAAAATCCTCATCATTATAGATATAAAGGCGTTTTTTTTGTAATTTTGCAGCCGAAATTAAGAAATGGTTGAGAAAACAGATGGCAAAGAGATATTTTATATGGTTGAGTTACGATGGTACCAACTATCATGGATGGCAGGTGCAGCCTAACGGTATTTCCGTTCAGGGCGAACTGCAGCGTGTGCTCTCAACCTTACTTCGACAGGAAATTAGTATTACAGGCGCAGGCCGTACCGATGCCGGTGTGCATGCCCGAGTAATGGCGGCTCACTTCGATTTTGAGGGCGAGATTGACTGCAAACAGCTGGCATATAAGATGAATCGTATGCTGGCTGGCGATATCGTGATAGACAGGATAGAGGAAGTTGCGCCTGAGCTGCATGCCCGTTTCTCAGCCACAGAGCGTACGTACCATTATTATATCCATACACGTAAGGACCCATTCTTACGCCACTATTCGTGCGAGATTCATTATCCGCTAGACTTCGAGAAGATGAACGAGGCTGGCTGGATACTTACTACGTACGAGGATTTCGGGGCATTCTGCAAGGCACATAGCGATGTTAAGACTACTCTTTGCCACGTCACCCGTGCCGAATGGATACAGACGGGTGAGACTACGTGGTATTTTGTTATCACAGCAAACAGATTTTTAAGAAATATGGTTCGCGCCGTAGTGGGAACACTTGTGGATGTAGGTCGCGGCCGATTGACAATAGAAGATTTCAGGAAAGTAATAGAGGGCAAGAAGCGTACAGACGCCGGCGATTCGATGCCGGGCAATGCGTTGTTCCTCGAAGATGTTAGGTATTAGTATTTATGTGGTTAATTTTAGCTTTTATGTCGGCAGCTTTGTTGGGCTGCTATGATTCGTTGAAGAAACATGCCCTGAGAGGCAACGCTGTTATACCGGTTTTGTTTCTAAATACACTGTTTTCTAGTATTATATTCCTGCCGTTCATCATTATGAGCGGTGCTACCGATGTGCTGGATGGTAGCATATTCCATGTGGCCAGTGGCGGATGGGATATGCATAAGTATATACTGCTTAAGTCGCTTATCGTATTGTCTAGCTGGATTCTTGGCTATTTCGGTATGAAGCACCTCCCGCTTACTATCGTTGGTCCTATCAACGCCACACGTCCCGTGATGGTGCTGGTTGGAGCGCTTCTGGTGTTTGGCGAGCGCTTGAATCATTGGCAGTGGATTGGTGTCTTGCTGGCTATCGCTTCTTTCCTGTTGCTCAGCCGTAGTGGCAAGAAAGAGGGTATCGACTTTAAGCACGATCATTGGATATACATGATCGTGGGCGCTGCCGTGCTGGGAGCAGTGAGCGGACTCTACGATAAGTTCTTGATGGCGCCTGTAGAGAGTGGTGGAGTAGGGCTCGACCGTATGATGGTACAGTCGTGGTACAACATCTACCAGTGCTTTATGATGGGAGCTATGCTTTGGTTGCTGTGGTGGCCTAAGCACGAGCAGACCACGCCGTTCCACTGGTCGTGGTCGATTGTTGGCGTAAGCCTTTTCCTTTCAATAGCCGACTTCATGTATTTCTACTCGCTCTCTTTGCCCGAGGCGATGATTTCTATTGTTTCTATGATTCGCCGTGGCAGCGTGATCGTAAGCTTTATGTTTGGCGCGATGTTCTTCCACGAGAAGAACCTCAAAGCGAAGGCTTTCGATTTGGCTCTCGTACTACTTGGTATGGTTTTCCTTTACATCGGCAGTCGTTGATTTCTTCTTTCGCTTCTTTGAAGTGAACAGGTCGCGCAGACCATTGAAGTCCTTTTTCATGATGAGGCCGATACCCTGGGTGTTGAGGCTTGACTTCGTGAAGTAGCGGTCGTTGGTCTGGTTGTAAACCTTCAGCGCCAGGTTGCCGTTGGGGAAGAGCAGGTACTGCAAATCAAAGTCGCCGATGAACGACGGGCTGGCTTGCGTGGCATTGTCGCGATAGCCAAACTGACCATTTATCAGTAGTCGGTTGTTAAGCATTCTGCCATTGATAACTCCCTCATATTCAGCATTATGCCATCCTTCGTTTCCAGTAGAGATGTTGGCTCCGAAATTCCAGTTGTCGTTCTTGATAAACTGGTTGATGAGGGTGTTGATCTGCGATGAAAGCGTACCCGAAAGGAAGCTCTGCATGGCTCGCGATGTCTGGTCTGTGCGCTCGCCTGTAGAACTGGTACTGTTGTTGGCTCCCTGATTGTAGAATTTTCCGATGGCCAGCAGATATACTACCTGTTGGTTCATCTCCTGCTGACCGTTGATGATTGAGCGTACCATCTGCTGCTCGTCGGCATTTACGGTTGGCATCTCAAGGTCGAAGTCTACCTGTGGGGCGGCGGGCTGTCCGCCGATATTCATCAGACAGTTCACGCGGATGGTGTTGCTGCTGAATGAATTGCCGATGTTCAGGTCTGACAGGCTTACGCCGCTAACCGTGTAGACGGCCTGCAGATTAAGCGCTGCCTGATAAGGATCGCCGCCAAATACGATGGTTCCACCGCGATTAAATGTGAAGTTCTTCTTGATGATGTTCTGGATGGTGATACCATAAGTACCGTGGTCGACGGTGTATGTGCCGAACATATTGAATGAGCCCTTATTGTGGAACGAAGCGCGTAGCGAGCCGTTGCCGTAAAGGGTGATGTAGTCCTTGGTGTTCTCGTCCATCAGTAGCTTAAGTGCGGCGTCTGGTGTGGCGTTTATCAGGAAATTGATGTAGATATTGGTATCGTCGGCCCTGGAGCTTGCTGGGGCGGTGCTACTGGTCTTACTTGCAGTTGCGGATTTGTTTGGCTCTTCCCATGTGATAAACTCCTGATTGCTGATGGCATCAGGGCTGGCGGCGTTGTATACGAATACCGAACCAGGGCGTGGCGTAACGTTGCAATTGATGATTACATCGTTGCCGTGTCCGCTGATAGATACGTCGCCCGAGGCATAGACAGTGCCGTAGAATGTCGACTCGCTGCCGTCTGGATTCGAGAAGTCCTTAAAGTCGTATGCCAGCAGGTCGTTTGCCTCTACAAACAGGTCGTAACTCAGATTTGTAAGGTGCTCATGATGGATGCCGCCCGAAAGGAAGCCCTCGTTACCCAATGCATCGACGATACGCATGTGCTTTAACTCGATTTCATCGGGTATCATCACAACGGTATCACGTACCAGTTTGTATGTGGTGTTCAGTGGGGTAACGCTTGCCTCGCCATCCACTATAAGTTTGCCTGTCAGGTTTATGTTGTCGAGTGTGCCTGACAGGCGTGCCAGACCTTCGCCGTGACCTGTTATGCTCGACAGGAAACTCTTGGTGAAGTTGTGCATAAACTCTATGCTGGTGCCGTCGGCCTCGATGGCCAGATCGATAGTGTTATGTACGGGCGATACGTATCCGTTGATACGAGTCTTGGCGTCGGGGCCATCGTCGGCCACGGCGTGGATATCAATCTGCTGTGCCTCGTGGTTCCAGTTGGCCAGGGCATGCAGCACTCCCATGCGTCCACGCTCAAACTTGAATTCATCGACATTTAGGTCGGCATTTGCCTTGAATTCATCGAAAAGCGACCAGGCGCGGGCCTTACCAGTGGCCTTGCCGCTGAACTCTACGCTGTGGAAGTTTACGAGGTCTAGGATATATCCCACCTCTACGTCGCGCAGGTCTACGGTCAGCGAGTCGGTCTCGTTCTTTGATGCTATTCCGTCTACGATGATATGCTGTGTTCCGTGGTGTACCGAGAAGTGGTCTACCAGCAGGAATTTGTCGCTGTAGAGCACGTCTGATGGCTCTACATCCCATCCCTCGCCACGCAGTATGATGTGCGACGGCATTATGCGGAGATGTGCCTCAGGCTTGTTCGTCACGTTGTGATACAGCTGCATGATGGTGTTCAACCGTCCGCTCATACGTTCCGTTTCATCGTGGTTGTCCCATATCAGCGATGTTGTGAGGTTGTTGTTGGCAGCATCGGCCGATAGGCCTAGTTCAAAGTGCTGCCCGTTGTCCATCAGCTTCTGTATGCTCACGTTGCAACGCATGGTGTCGGCTGGCGATGAGATATTCACGTATCCATCGCTATACCACGAGCCGTTGTAGGCAAACGATGGAATGTCGCCGTTCAGGTAGAGCTCGTTGGTAAAGTCGTTTACACGGGCCTGCAGCGTTACAGGCTGACGTAGCTGCAGGTCGATGTTGAAAATGCGGCGCAGCCAGTCGCTCTTGCTCACCATCAGTCGGAGCACAAAGTTGTTGTTGCTCTTTGTGGTCTTGTCGGGCAGGAATGGCAGAGTGGGGAGTTTGCTTTTCAGCAGATTGATAAAGCTGGCTGGCAGTGTCTTGTAGTCAAACTGTCCCTTCAGCTCTGCATCAGCAAAATCGCTCTTAACGGTAAGGAACCGGATGCCGTCATCGTGACCAGTGGTGATGTTGAGGTTATCCAAGCGGTAGGCAGGATGAGTGTCTGTAGCCGAAATTGTGAAGTTACTCAGACGTATATTTCCCTGCGCATCGTTCAGGTTGTGGGCGGCTAAGTCGGCCTCCAGCTGTCCGCTCAGCGTTGCACCGCCCCATTGGTCGGTCAGGTGCAAAGCCTGTGGATTGTAGTGGTCTATTAAAGCTTGTAACTTTATGCTATTCAATGATTTACCATTGATGTGTTCATCTGATAGTTCAGTGTTTATCTGTGCCTCTATGTTTGGATCTTTGATATCGAAAATACCGCTTATAACACCCTTGTTGTATCCGCCGTTGATGGCTAGGTTATGGTAGGTGTAACCCTTGTAGTCGAATTCGCTGATGGTTCCCTCTACGTTCACGTCTGGCTTCTGTCCTTCGTGTAGCTGTCCTTTCAGGGCTAGGGTGGTCGACAGCTTACCCAGATCGTTAGTGCCCAACAGTTTCTGCAGTTGCTTAGCTGAGATTTCAACCGATCCAAAAAATGATTGGTCGGCTGCCAGGTCGATGGCTACATTAGCTTCGCCTGCGCCTGTCTGCAGGTTGGCTTGCAGATTGCCGGCTCCCTGATTGTTGCGCTCGCAGTCTGCCGTCATCTGCACATCGCCCAGACGTGTCAGTTCCGATGGAATCTGTGGAAATGCGTTGGCGAGCAAATTAAGATATCCCTCTGATACAGCCATACGATTAAGTTGTACGTTCCACGACGGACGCTTCTGCCAGTCGGCTACCCAACCGTTGGCGTTGATATCCAGTTCGTGGTGGGCTGATGATACCTGCAGGCTGGGGATGCTTAGCTGCGAGTCGGTTCCCTGAAACTTGGTTGCTACCGAAATGCTGCTTGATAAATTCTTAAGCGCAGGAATGAAACATCTTAATTCTGAGGAAGTTATACTCGTATTAGAAATCTTTCCGTAGTAGTCTAGAGAGCCCTTTTGCAGTCCGCTATCCGTCATAAGATAGGTGGCGCTGAGGGTGTCTATCTGCAGGCGAGACTGGGGTAGTTCTACTAATAGATTCTCCAGCTGCGAGTGCTTGCGACCTGCTGCCAGGTAGAACTTCAGTCGTTTCACCACCAGTCCGCTGCGTTCCTTCAGTTCCAGTCGTTTAACGTTCACGTTCAGCGAATCGTCAGTAAGCGCACGCAGGTTGATATGGGCGCTCAGGTCGCTTATGCCCAAGTGCGAAGGGTTGAATACACCATTCGTCGCGGGCTTGTACTTTTCATCGTATGTAAGACTAGATCGGCGGATGATGAGCGATTTGATACGCAGGTCGAGTGGTGTGTGGCTGGTGGTATCTTTTGATGCCAGTGAGTCGAGTACAAACTGGAAGTTGGTCTGGCTTCGCTCGTTCTCCTTATATAATAAGAAATGTGCGCCAAACAGCTGGGCCGATGAAATCGAGATTTTACCATCGATAAGCGGCCATAGTTCCAGACGTACCGACAAGCGGCCCACGCGCAGCATATCCCGCTGCTGTTGGTCCTTGATACGTACGTCGTCGATAATCACACGGTTGAATAGTCCCAGATCCATGCGTCCGATGCTTACCTGGGTGCCTAATTTGTCGGCAATAGCATCTGCTACCTTGTGGCCAAGGTAGTTCTGAGTTTGTGGTATATATGATACAATCATGAGTGCCACATTCAGCAGAATGACACCCCAAATTGTCCAACTTACTAATCGTTTGAGTAACTTCACGAGGCAAAATTACGACATTTTGTCGTGATTCGGGCATTTTTTTTCCATTATTTGTTATTATATGGCAATTTTTTAGTAATTTTGCACTCGCAAAGAACACTATTCAATAATTTCTGATATAAATGGCAAATGTAATTAAGTTACGCAAAGGCTTAGACATTACCCTTGAGGGCAAGGCCGAGGAGAAGAAAATCC